>Ga0209611_10001220_pt1 | contig 43033 bp, 29 predicted proteins | sample S1TSphgellanicum_3_FD_187693 | JGI IMG/M metagenome (GOLD analysis project Ga0209611, IMG submission 187693) | Host-associated microbial communities from peat moss isolated from Minnesota, USA - S1T2_Fc - Sphagnum magellanicum MG (SPAdes) (version 2) | ecosystem: Host-associated > Plants > Peat... | reverse complement strand
TACCGATTGGCACCAAAAGCATCACAGATTTTTGTGATCTTCATGCGGGACCAGTCTCCAGCAAAGAACACAATAAAAACAGTCTTCTCAATCTGCATTTTTCTAGCCAAATAGGACCAGAAATTTTTCCACAACATCCTGACAGAACTTGAGCAAGGAGGAAAACTTGAACATTGGGTGAAATTACGATAAAACGACCCACTGGAAGTGTAACCATGTGCTTATGGATCATTTTATCCTGTTTAGACTGCGTCATCAAACTCATCAATAGTGACAGAAAACGTCACCTTATCACCAGTGGCAGGATCGATAATAGGTTGCTCAATGGCAGCACTCTTCAAAAACATGTTACCACGAGTGGCACGGAAAATAATTCGCTCAAATGTCACAAACTTTGACCTTGAGACTACACCTGTTATGAACCCCAGGTTGCCATGCTTTGATGGATCTGTCTGCATTTCCTGTGACATCCCTCCCCTCCTCAGCACTCTCATGAATACTAGGTTTGAAATTGGGGTGTCCTGCAATAATGTGTAGAAGAAAAGAATATATGATTCATGTAGTTAGCCGTTTATGTAAATTTGAGAAGTATAGTACTACTACTACACCTGTTCAAGGAGAAGGGGACGATTCCTGTCCTCCCCATGTATTGATGACCTTGACATAACCCCACTCTGTCGCCGAACTTCTGTTTCATACCATGCTGAACTGAAGAAGGAACCTGCCTGCACCACCACACATCATGATGCAGCATGAATGTGGGCAGTGCTCAAGTAGATTTCAAGCATCTTATTTTCTGTCGACAGGATTTTCAACTATTGGATTTCAACAAGTTGGCTCAATTTGTATACTTGGGTAAAACAGGGTGCATAGATCAAATGTACCTTTTGTAACACTTGTGCAAGCTCATTGAGTTCATTCACAGTTTGCTGGAGTTTCTGACTGTTGTTGTTGATTTCTAAAAGCTCAGCTTCCAAGTTGTCTACCATCACCTGTGCTTCCATGTACTCCAGAGTGGATCCATTTCTCACATGTCAATGACTTCCATGGACGTGAGCTGTGTAAATAATAGATATCTGACTGATTCTGACAAAGAAGAAAAGTACCCATCAAGCTATTAAATTTGCACTGCCTTCCTGCTTCGAAATGCTGAGCTTTATTTAATTCAGGCTGCCAGATTAAATCCCACTCAAATACTTTTCCTACTCAATTTATTGTCAATTCAATCAGAACATTACCTCAAGCTCCTCAAAGTCTATTTCATCAGCATCTGTCAGCGGCCGGACTGCAGGCACCAGCTGTGCTTTCACAAGTTGGTCCTGGAAAAAACTAAGCTTTCTTGCCATATCTGCGCACCGCTTTGTCTGTGGGAAACAAAAAACAACAGCAACAATAGACACAAAAAGGGGGTTTTTTTTATTAAAAACCTGCAAGAAAGCAGCTCATCCAACCCTAACCTAAGAACAATCTATTTGAGACAAATCACCTCAAACCCCAGTGTACCAAAACTTTTCTGCATGTTATGGAATCCCATTCAAATCATGCTCAAAACATGAAAGGAAGGAATAATTGACATCAGAGCTTGAAAATACTAGGATCGCTAATAACATAGACAAAGAGGAAAAAGAGAGCAGTTGACTCCTAGAACTTGCGTTCATTTATTCTGTTAGGTCAAATATATGATCAGTCAAGAAGCAACCATAAACCACACCATCTCAAGAAATTTTGTGAGAGGAAACTGTCACCTTGTTTGCATAAGTTCGTTGGAATGGGCTCTTGTGAGGATTCAGCTGCCAGCAAAAATCAATTCCCACAAATTCCAACACCAGTTTAAGTAGTATTTTTTTTAGCAATTTTTTTTTAAAAATAAAAAAACTCCAGAATGACTCCAGAATGTGATCTGTATTCTTGAGATATTAAGCCAAATTGGGTCAGGAAATTAAATGAAATTCTTGATGGAGTTGGGTTAGATTTTGCCTGACATCTTTGAACATGAGATGCCCAATCTCTGCCAAGTATGTGATGGTGTCATGTGCTGATTCTGCAGGCATGATTAATTGGACTTTAGACATCTCCTCTGACCGAAAAAGATCCATTTGCACCATAATAAAAAAAAAATCCACTTCCTGAATTGAATTCCAATGAAATATTTTTTGCCTTCTGAATTGATTACAACAAGCAGAGAATGCTGCTGCTGCTGCTTGATCTGTAGTAGCAAATTGATATTATGTCTTCAGCAAAGAGCAAGCAATAGTAGAATTATAGCACACTGGACTCTTCAGTAGTTTCCAAGAGAACCCATGTTTTTTCCTTCCTACTCAGACAAGTTTATCACAGTTCCTGGAACAAGAGTTTGGTAGTTTCTTCTGTTGATTGCAGCCAAGTTTTCATGGTCCATGGAAAACTGAAACACAACAATAATGCAAACTGGTAGTTACTACCTCTGCAACTGTCCATGTTAATGTTTTATATGCCAAATTTGGATAACTGCACCAAACCCTCGCCGGGTATCAGGGTGGTTCCCACCATTGATGACTGTGGTTATCAAAAAAAAGAAAAGGGTATGAACATTGGTTTCTCCATGGCTCTTTGCTACACTCCTGTCATTTGCCCCTAAAAACTTATACCCAATTTAAAAGATTTTCGGCTATACTCAAATATATATATGATGAAGTATGCCCTATTTATTTGGGTTTTGCCCCTGTACCAAATGTGAAATTGGTTGCCAATTTTTTGGCCCATTCCAATTTGGTCAATTAGGTGACATCTCCTTGATATAAGTTTGTGTCCAAATATTATGAAGTTTTTGATGCACACAATAATGTACAAAACACTTGCTTTTCAAGAGTAATGGAATGAGCAAGGTCATGCTCCATTCCAATGCATCATAATCAGTTTGTAGACTCTACATGGACCATAAAATTGGCAGCTGATTTTTTTAAACCGACAATGAAGCCTACTCTCCAATTTAATTCACCTAGAAATTGACAAAACCAATTTCTAGGGTTTATTGAGACAAATGCAAAATGAGTGAGTAACTCCACATGCACCATTAATTTGGCAGATTAAAAACATAACAATGGAGTCTATTATGCAATTTAATTCACCTAGAAATTGGCATAACACAACCCCAAAACAAGTCGATTGATGAAATTGCATAACTTTCCATCCAATTTTACATCAATATTTTACATCCAACACTTACTTCCTCTTGATTTTGCCATTTAAACCTTAGTTCCTCTTTTGAGTTTGGAAAACACCCACTTCCTAAAAACAGAGATGGGAATTACACAAGATCCAACCAGAACAAGGGAAACTGAGAAAATCACAATTATCCAAATTTCAGATCATATTATTGGGATCCAATGTTAGCATGCAAAAATATCATGCTTGAGGAGGCAAAGAGAGTGCAGCCCACAAGTCTGTCCCTCTTCATGGAAAAAACCTATGTTTCTAATTGCATTTTTCTACTGTGTTGCTGCAGCTGATTCATTCATTATGGTACAAATCTGCTGCTGAAGAGTGTCTGCTCATCAAACTCTTGAGTACCCAATTTGCATACATCACATCACAAGGTTTTGTAGCTTTTTTTTCCATTTGAAAAAGGAGAAGAAGGAGAAGAAGAGACCAAGAATGGGTAAGGTTAAGATAGAGACCAAGAAACTAGAGGAAGAGACCAATAGGAGATCAACTTTTACAAAGAGAGGAAGTGGTGTCCTTAAGAAAGCTTGTGAACTTTCAATCTTATGTGACACTGATGTTGCAATTATTGCTTTCTCTCCAACTGGGGAGCTTCTGTATTATTGCAATACAAGGTACAGATTTTATCTAATTCTTTTAAATGCAATGTGACCTCTTACTCGATGTGAACATCACAAGTTTCTTTAGTAGTTAGTACTGTTGATGATTTGAAGAGCAAGGAAGGAAGGAGTGGCAAACCTTCTTGTTGTTGTACCACTCCTTATAATTTTTGGGAACTGGTGGTGTTTCATGATCAGTGTTGCAGATGTGATGAAAAGATTTGCAGATGTGGATCCGAATCGTCGTACTGAAATGTATGTGTGTGCATATTCACCTTCTCTCTTCCCATGATTTTTGGGTTGTTTGACATGCTAGAAATTACTACTGCTAGAACTTGAAATCCGAATATTGGATCTTTAATGAATTTCGGGTGGGTTTCATGCACAGTTTGGAACGCCAAATTGCACGCCTAGAATCTCAATGTAAAATCTCACTGAAAGATCACCCCCAGCGCAGCAGGTGACATAGTAGTCATTGCACATTGCCTCTGATCTCTCACAAAGTCCATTATGTTGGTCCAATATTTTGTCTTGCACGTGTAAATTTCTTGAGCATTATGGGATGCAAATTGATTATGATTTAGACTTGCCTTTGCATCAGCAAAATGAAAGTTAACCATCTTAACTTTTGTTGTCTAATTTGTGCATGTCACTTGACATTGTGTGAAACACACCCAACAGGCCAGAGAATGATGAGGTGAAATTTCCTTCAAAAAACTTCTTCTCCCTCCCATGCATGCATGCATGCATGATCAGGCTAGTTCTTATTCATTGTTCTTTCAAAGCCAAATTCATGAAACAACAGCTCAATCATGTGTTTGGTGGGATGCAGCTTTTACAGGAGTCTCTTCTGAGAGTTACAGGTGATGAAGATCGGATCAATCCATTGGCTCCCAAGAGGTAAGTAATCACCTAGATGCACTGTATGATCAGAAGATTTCAATGATCTGTGAAGCTGATAATTTTTGCAAGTGATGTTGCTTGGATTCTGCTTTACAGCCTTGACAATTTTGCAAGCAACTTTGCTTGGATCTTTTGTTTCCCATGGGCTTCACATAATTCACACATTGTGATATTGATTGTAAGAGCAAAAGTTCCTTTATCTGAAAAAATTTGGTGGATTTGTCAATGAGGATGCACAGAGCTCGAGCAGCAGCAGCAGGTGCGAGATTTGCACCACAGCCTGAAGTCCAACAAGTAACAGAGCTTCAACCTCTTCCACCACCTCAACAACCAGTGGGTCCAGGGTCGTGTGTGACATGTGGAAGTGCTGCTGCATCAGTGAGATTCCTGCCACAAGCTGAAATCCAACAAGTAGCTCAACTTCAACCTGCTCCACCATCTCAGACACCCATTGGAGTGGCATTGGGAACCACATCGAGTCAAAACAATTGCCTAGATCCCATGTGCATGAAAAGTAAAGCAAGTGCATCTCAATATCACCATACAAGTTTCCAATACTCTGTGCAAGCAGCCTATGATAATGCTTGTTTTCTTAATCAAAGCCTTCAGCAAATGCAACATGTTCATCATCAGAGCACTGATTACAAACAAGGCATCAGAGAAGATCAAGGCTTTGGTGGAAACCTTTGGGCCCCATTTCCTGCATGCTCAAACACCAATTTGGCTCAAGGAACTTTTGAGGGCATTGATGGTCAAAACCCCCTCTTTTGAGATGTCTTCATGGATGTTAGCAGGCGTGTTTCTTTGGTTACAAAGATGCTTTCAAAATTGGGATGACAGTGGCTGTAGTATGAAACAATACAAAGACAAAAAATATACACCCAATCAATTACATCCTTTCAGTCCATTAGGGTTGGAAACTCATAACACTGCAGCTAAAAGCAGGCTCCAATTTCACCACTTGAACTCATCTCAAAGCCTAACTGATCATCTTCCTGGGAAGGAAGAATGCCTAATGTGTAGAGACTACAGGATAAGTGGCCAGGAAACATATCAACATCAAATAACAGTACAAAAAATCTCTGTCAAATTTCACTATAGACCTATAGTGCAAACTCTATTCTTCTGTGTCAGGCTCCTTCTCAGGCTCTTCTTCCTCCTCCTCTTTTTTGTCTCCATCCTCTTCATCTTCTTCAGGAGGATCAGCTGGCAATGGCTGTGGCAGAGGTGTCTTCATAGGGCTGAACTGAGGAAATATGTCAGGCCTTCGACCAGGTCGCGGCCGATCCCATTCCTGGCCACCACCCCCCCCACACAAATCTGTTAAACCCCAACTGTTACCAGCCTGACTTACACTTCATTACACAAGATGTATGGCAGAGGTCTTTGATACACATAGGGCCACAGCTGACTTAGATCCACCCTAACTGGCTGCACCTTGAATGCAGAATGCTGATTGAACAACCACAGACAAACAGGAAAGGAGGACAACAGATAGGCAAGTGCTCTTGCATTCACACAGATACAAAATGTGTCCACAGTTGCATATACGATTGCAACCATCTTTCTTTCAAGAGGAGCATTTATTACTTTGCAATTCCAAATAGAGTTATGCAGACTGAAATGCATCAAACTTCTCATTCACATCCCTTGCTTTGCAGTAAACCCTAAAAAACCTTGCATTTACTTTGCTGTTCCAAATAGAGTTATGCAGAGTGAAATGCATCAAAATTATGGTTTGCATCCCTTGCTTTGCAGTAAATTCTAGAAAATCTTGCATCTACTTTGTGATTCCAAATAGAGTTGTGCAGACTGAAATACATCAAACTTGTGGTTTGCATCCCTTGCTTTGCAGTAAACCCTAGAAAACCTTATCATCCTCTTGAAGATAAGGTATGCTCTCCCCCCTCTCTGTGCCTCTGATTACACTCCAATTATCCGAATTTTTGCACTCCCACATCTTGAGATTCCCCCTTCCATGTAATAGAACCCTAATCATCCTCAGAGACAACCTTCCAGAAAACCCTAATCAAAAGCAGGCCCTCCTCTTCGTCCTCCTGTTCTGAACAACCCAAAAAAAAGGGGGAGGGGGTCACTTCCAAAAGACACGATTACGGTTCCAGAAGGAGTCGTCCCCCCTATAAACTTACCAAAGGGAAATCAAGAGGCGACCGCCTGGTCATCTTCTCTTCGTCTGGGGCCATTCCTCGAGCCACTCCTGCTCCTCGTCGCCCCCACGCCATCGTCATCTCCCTTCTCCTCCTCCTCCTCCCCATCCCGACAGGCCATCTTACTCCTTCCTCCTCCTCCACCTTCTCTTGCCGTAACAATTTCCCCGCACCACCACATCGCCAGGATTGCTGTTTCGGCCTCCTGGAGGCAACAGACGAAGAAGAAGATGTTGATGATGATGATGATGATGATGATGCTGTTGCCGCAGCCGAGGCTATTGGAGTTGTAGTCCTGGCGGACACAACGGAGGCACATAAGTAGCAGGGCAGCAGCGCCACTGCAGCCATCTTTTTCCCTCTCTTTCACGCGCGTTCCTCTCTCTCTCGCGGGTTCCTCCGCGTGTGTGTCTCTCTCCCTCACTGGAATTGTCTGTGCGTTCGCTGTATTGCCTTATCGCGATGCATTTCCTGAGTTGCGGTTTTGTGCATGCCCAACGGTAGCAGTAAATTGGCCATTACAGTACTTTTTGGATGAAGCTTTACAGAAGATAAACACGGTGAAACTTCTTTGGGCTCGTACAAATCCACAAGTTCGCAGTGCCCTACAAGGGCACCTGTAGAAGGATACGAGTATTTCTCAGCAATAAATGATTGTTTCTCATTGCCCAACTACAACGATTGGCCCAGATGGTGATAGTACAATCTTTAATCATCCTTTATATTTTTTTGCTACGCATTATTAAACCAAATATAAAAACCTGGCAATTTTCTTTTTATAATTCCACTCATTTCATTTCTGGTGATTAAAAACCTCCAAAATCACTCCACTTTTGAATTTTGAATTTCGTTTTTTTGTTTTGGTTGAGATTTTGTCAATAGAAAATCGGCACCAGTTTTTTTTTGTTTTGCTCTTTCTCTTCTTCTTCTTCTTTTTCATTTTTTTGTTTTTACAAACAATTTGGCAATTATTTCTGAGAAATTAGCAAAACTAATTGAATTTACACTGAAAAAAAATTTAAAAATTTCCCAATTTTTCGTTGGAAAATGATAAAATTTGTCCCCCAAAAAAAAAAATTGATTTAATTTGTGATTGCATCAAAAATAATCGAACTGAAAAGAAGAAAGAAAAAAACATGACATTGCACCAATATTATATAAATATTAGACAAATTATCAACTTTACATATGTTTATAATCAAATATATACATTTTAGATAATGATATGTCTAAACATAATGAGGAGGTCAATACTAACATGTATGAAAAATGAAAATCGATATTATGTGAAAAACCCATCAAAACTTACAATTTTTTTCACTCTAACCTTAAGTCAATTAGAACAAATAATCACTTCAAAATAGAGAAATAATCATTAGTAACAAATCACACATTTCCTGATTCATGGGTTGTAACTCAAACATGTTTGTTATATATGTCTTCTACCAGTAACGTTTGGGGAAACAAATTTTGGTGCAAGATATATAACCATTATCATTTGAAAACCTACAAACTCTCGCACTCTGTATAGTTTCACGTCCAACTCATACTAAGTGCATTCACACTTGGTGTTAAGGACTCTAGTATTAAGTCCCCTAATACCAAGCTAGTCATTTAGAACCTAAACTTATTTATCATGAAGATTTTATGTTAAGTTAACATCATAATACAATATTATCACTTGAACATTTCATACCCACCCAATCCAGATATTGACCAGAATACTCGGTGATCAAATACCAGACTAATCAAATCACTTAATATGATTACTTATGTAGCCAACAAATTAAATCCTTGGCCAACACTCATATACCTGCATGAAAGGTACAAATCTGGGAACTAATATGGCAAGCCAATGTTTGTTTTTGCCAATTTTGTGATGGAGCCAAAGTGGTAATCGTTCATAAGAAGATTTAGCCAAATATGGCTATAAACTATATACAAAAGTAAAAAAATTAAGCATCCTTATGTAATTTGGCTACCTGCTGCTGGGTCCTACTATTTATTTGGGTTTTCAATTTCATATCTCAATATGGCTCACTTACACAATACATCTTTCACCCTAATATAACTAACTGGAATAAAGTTTGACATGGATGGTTGGCTAGAAGCCAGGTGCTCAAAGTGTAGGGTAAAGAAACTCTCACAAGGGTTGGTAGGAACTTGGAAGGGTTTGAAATCTGGTGTGTGGGTTTTTTAAGTGAATGTAAACGAAAATTTGAGGAAATGTTATTGCTTGCTAGCATGTTATAGTTTATAATTTGCATGCAGAAAATAATTGCACTGCTCCACAGCATAATATGCCCATTAAAATAGAAAGGAAATTGTCTTTTTCTTGGAAGACTATCATTCACCAAACATTCTAGACACCCTAGGTTCATCTTTTGAGGATATTGTGTATGTCAGATTGTGCTCCCTAAGAGTACTGCCTTCATTGATTGATGAGAGAGCCCTCCTCCTCCATGAAGAATGTCTCTTCTTGCATGTTGTATACCTGGTTCTTTGCCTTTTCAAGGTTGTGTGTATAATAAGATGAATTTCATTTCTTATTTGTGATTTCAACAATGAATGGTCATTGAGAATGGATGAAAATATTGTGCAATTGCATTGTTCTGACCTCTTCTTGTTCCTCGGAATGGATGAACATATTGGTGCAATTGCATTTTTCCAAACTCCTTGTGCTCCTTGGAATGGATGAATATGTTGGTTCAATTGCATTTTTCTAAACTCCTCTTGCTCCTCAGAATGGATGAGAATGTTGGTGCAATTGCATTTTTCTAAACTCCTTATGCTCCTCAGAATGGATGAATATATTGGTGCAATTACATTTTTTTGAACTCCTCTTGCTCCTCAAAATGGATGAAAATATTGGTGCAATTGCATTTTTCTAAACTCCTCTTGCTCCTTGGAACTATAATTTTTGTTTTCACTTGGGAATGATTTTGATCATTGAATGGGAGTCAAGGATGCATGAAAACAACAATCTAAAACTACCATGTTGGGATAATATGTTTTTGCTCGTTCAAATACATATGTTGTTTTCCCAAAAGATTTTTCCAAATATCCTTTTCACAATAAATGAAAATTCATTTGGAAACATTAAAAACAAAATATTCATAATATCATAAGGGGAGTTTCGGGAACAATAAGGAAGATATTAGTGAAAACATCATGCAAGGCAACATTGAAACTTTGTTTAGTGGCAAATAACTTTGGGACTTTTGAAAACACAATTGAAGCCATGGGGATCCACCTCTTCTGTTGCATCCATAGTGGGGAGAGGACTACATCCCATGATGTTGTTTGAGATGTTTTTGCATTCATTGTGAAAGATGCAAGGTTTCATGTTTTATAAAAACAAACCCACGTTTTTTCGTGGCCTTTTTTTTAGTTTTCTTGTTGACAGGTTGACATTGTTTTGTCAATTGATGGCATTTGCACATTGCCCGATGTTATCATTGTCAACCCACTTGAACAAACCTAGTCTCACACGCAACTTTTTTTCATGGGGTGGTTGCAACATTGACAACTCTAATGAAGGAAGGGTTTTATCACAACCATTACCCAATGGATGTGTTTCTCCCTCTTGCCATAAAGGTTTTTTGGTGTCTTCACAAGCAAGTCAACAGCTTCTTTCATCGATGTGCTAACATGGTGTGGACAATAAAGGGCACCATTTGTGTTGTTTTCCTTTTATAAACAAAAAGTGTAAGTGGCATTACAAAAATAGCAAGTTGCCTCCATCTCCAAATGGACTATTATTACAATGGAAGGTTCTTTTAAGCTAGGAGTTGTATTAGGTTTAGCTCCTCTTTCTTTAGTTGATTTGCTTCATTTGACTAGTGAAGGGTTCAGTTTTTAATGGTTTCCATTTCCTCTTTGTGGCTTGCCTTTGTTGGGTTGTTTGTGTGCATGTACTTTGGTCCTTGCCCCTTGTTCCTTTTCTCTCTTATTCATGGGTGCTTTCTTTTTACGAAATTTGGTAAGGTTTCATTAATTGAAACTTCAATTGTCAAATGTTTTAGTTTAGTAATCTAATTAGGTCTAGTTGATTAGGATAAATTGAATTAACTTAATTAGTTGTATTTTATTTCATAAATGATTTAAGTGTGAATGGGGTTCAAGATATTTGGTGTGTGGAATATAATTACAAGTTATATGAGTTTTTAAATTGTTTTGGTGTGTTGGATTTTAACACACATAAATTTATTATGCAACTTTTTTCATTTGTTTTGATGCACATCTATTGTTTGCATATTGTTGTGTTTGTGTGTTTGGGCTCGGATTCCTAAATAATAGGTGAGTAGCATTTTTTTAATCATCAAAAATCAATTTAACTTGGTAGTGTTAGAATTGCATTTGTGAGTTGCATTAGATTTTTAAGGTTTTGTGTTTTGAATGTGATTTTTTTTGTGTCGCAAGTGCCATGGAGGTTCTTTTTGTTTCAACATGTTTGTCATTGTGAGTTCATTTTCATGTACACTACAAAGTTTGCATTGACCCAAAGGGAGGAGTTATAATTGAAAGGTGTTATTGATTTGTGTAGGTGACTTTATTGATTTTACATTCATTTTTGTTAAATCGCTCTCTAGGGTGTTGAATCCCAACTAGACTTGGGTACTAGATTATGAAGGAGGTGAAGAAAAGTAAGGCCAAAAAAACACATAAAAAGGAGGGCCCTATTTTGGTCACAAGGCCCTCCTTTCTACCCTTTATTTATTTGTCTCTCCTTCCCTCTCTCTCTTCAAGTGGGGCATCACCAATGTCAAATGATAGTAACAATAATGTTAGCAATAATAAAAGTTACGCCATGCCACCATTACCATTGTGATGGTGTCATTGTCAACAAGAGTCGAAAAAACCAAGGGTGTGTGCAACAAGGAATGGCAACAATGTTCCACATTGATCCTCAAACCTTTGAAGTTTGAGCTCAACCAAAGATTCAAAAGCTTCAACATAGGCTCAAGATAATGGAAAAAGGTGTTCAATCCAATAATGGGTTTTTTTTCCTTTTTTTCAAAAATTTTGGGCATTGTGACTAGATAATAAATAATAATAATAATTCATCTCAAGTTCCATTTTGGAATTAATTGCAAATTTTACAGAAATTCATATCTTCTAAATATGGTGTCACATTTGGGTGTCATTTACATTAGTGCAATCCTCGAAAAGAGCTTTACATGTGTGCAAATTTGTAGCCAATTTGAAGACAAAATTTTCTAGGTGGTTTTTCATGGGTGTGAAAAAGTGATGTACATAAAATCACTTTTCAACAAATTTTTAATACCAACTGCTTGTGTTAATAAACATAACTACCCCTAACCCACATATGGTGAAATGTCACACTATATTAACAAATGTGCAGTGCTACATTACAAAATTTTGAATTTTGGTCATAATTTTCAAATGAAAATTACAAAAGTGGGAATTTGTTGTATGAAAAGTTCATCCTCACTTTGTGTTGTTTAAAGTTGTGCATATATTTTTAGCTTTTTTCATGGAAAATGTTAGGCTTGGCTAGGTTTGTAATTCTATGACAAGATCTTGGGACAAAAGTTACCAAATTGGGGTTCATTGATCAAAACTTGCCCATGCATTTTTCCACTAAATGAAGTTGGAATTTAATGGGAAGGGGTAGGTTAATGTAAATTTGTTTTGGCACTATTGTGAACATTCATGGATTTTATCACCAAAATGTTCCATTGATTATTTATGGTGACATTAAATGGATGGTTAATAGACCACAATTGTTGTGTTCACAATAAACCCCATTTTTTTTGGCCCTACAAAATGTTCTTAGTGGGTGCAAGTGTTTTAGAGTAAGGTTAAATTAAATCCACAAGTTCAACATCCCTTGGAAAATAGGATTTAAAGTTAAGATTCACCATGGAGATTCCATGAATTTTTGGAATAAGGAACATTTCAAGCAGCACTATTGAGGTTACCAAGTAAAGAGTGCAATTTAAACCACCAACACCATCGTCAACATTTGACAAATATTCATCATATTCAAATTTGGATACAATTTGATCCAATCCATCATGCCATTGTTTTGGGACATGGACAAATTGTATAAAACTACCAAAAGGTCCCATTAATATTCAAAGGTGTTTGGCGCCATTGAACTGAATGGTTTCATTTAAAAATTCAATAGTTGGTGCAATATGCAATAAATGCACAATCCCCAACTATTCACGCCTTTCATGGCATGGAAAGGGTTATTCCAACATCTTGAAAGGTCATTAATGAACGACTACCATGAATTTAAATGCACCCATGAAGTGGAAATTATATTGTTACCCAATTATCTTTTCATCACTAAAGGTACAATGGCCCCAAGTTTTGTCTCAACTTCAAATATAACTGCAACAAATCCCAAAGCCAACTTAGCTAAAGGAATTAGGAATGTTATTAGTGCAACCACTAGAAATCGTGGTGTTGGTGCTTCCATTAATGGATGGGGTCATGTGTTAACATTCAACCTTGTTGTGGAGTTCTTCCAAAAGTTGCAAAGATGCAAGGAGTTCCAATAGAAAAGTTATAGAATTTGCAAAAGTTTCAATGTAAGCCACATGAAAGCTTACGTGAAGCATATGTTCAAATTAAACAATTAATTAATGTGATTTAAGGGGTCATAGAAACACAAACTACCCAATTTTAATATGGAATTTTGGACAAGGAATTCAAGTGAAAGGTGAAGGATGTCATAGTTTTTCAACCAAGATAGCCAACTTTTGTAAGTATATTTTTTTGTCAAAATGCATTGAACTTAATATGACAAAGGAATGTGTGGTGACACTAGGTTTCAAAAATGACACCCAAAGGAGTTCCTCATCCCATATGAAATTGTCAACCTCATAATAATGTGGGTAATCAAATAAGTCTACACCACAAAAGACCAAGGGGGCCAAAATAAAAATGATGCGGTGTTTCTTCATCATATTCCATGGAGTAGGGAGGAGAGAACAAGTGTTGAAGGTGTGGTGGGCCACATGGGAAACATGATGCTCTAATTCACTTCAAATCACCTCTTCTAATCCTAACTTTAGACAACCATGTTCCCATTGCAATGTTTATGAGCACGTGTTGTTGATTGTTAAGTTAACTCCAAGCCAACCAATCACTATGAAGGTGAAATTCACATGTTTGGAGGCCCTAGTTATAAGCATGGAAACATAGGTGAAATCCAATGCAACTATTTTAAAGAAGACAAAAGAATGAAAAACATATTGTCTTCTAACTTGGATGTAGACCCATAATACTTTTGTGGAGTTGGATTTTCAAGTTCAATGGCTCCAAATGTAATTATGCCAAATACTTCAAGAAATCACAAGTAATAGATGGTAGAAACTGTATTGAGATTTCAAATCTTGTTGAAATGTTTTCGATAGATGCACCAATGACAAAATCAAATTGCTTGAATCCCAAAACCTCAAGGTGGTGATGAAAGATTAGATCTTTAATGTGATGAGGCTTAACATTAAGTTCACCTACCATCATTTATGTTGGTAGACATAATTCCTAACCCTATAAGGTGTCAACTTCTAGTAATGTGCTAGTGACGTTAAGAGGATGCCTAGTTTTATTTTTGGAACAAAGGTGCCAAATAATTTGTTGGGAGTGACAATAACAAAGTATCGTGCACCATTGATATCTACTAAAAGATTCATTATTCTCAATATCCAACCAACATCAATGTTTCATTTGGGTGCAAATACACATTTGGGAGCCAAAAACCATGTCAAATAATGGTGAAAACTATGAATTTATTTAGTTATTTTTATTCTTAAAATTTTAAAATTATGTTAATCATTCCAAGTTGTGCTAAATAACTAACATGAATGTGGAGAAATTCAAATTAAAAATTCATTAAACTTAATTTTGAATTTTGGTTTTAATAAAAGAGGTTTGAATTTGAATAATAGCTGCGTCAAATGTGGTTAATTATGCAAAGGACTAGGTAAAGGACTTTGTTATTAAAAAAATGGATGGTAAAAAAATTATATGATAGTAACCTACTACCCACATTCAAAAAACACTCACAATTTAAAAGATATGGAGTTTGAGATTTTTAGAAATTCAAAGTATTTTTCAAATTGTTAAAATTTCAAAAATCCTTTACCACATGTAAATGGGTTGTAATGTGCATGACCTACAAAAAAAAAGTAGTATTTTATAATAAAAGAAACAAAAACGTACAATAGTTAACAAATTTTGGTAAGATTCAAAAATATGATAAATTTTCAAAATGAAACATAAAATCTAGAAAAATTTACACATTTTGAAATTTTCATATTTATTCAACAATGATTAACAAAAAAATGTGATATATTGGGGTAACTATATATTTTTTTAATAACAAGTTGCAAAAAAAATTCATTCAAAAAAAAATTCATATGAAAAAGTGTGAAAAAAGACTAAAAATGATTCACAGTCCTTTTGTAAAGTAATCCTATTGGCTCTTTTGTAAGTATTTGCACCCATTTGGCCACCACATTATGTGAGGGGAGGACATTAAGGATGGAGGTCATGTCAAATAAGGATTTAATACCAACTATAATTTCCCAAGTTGTCTCCAAAGCAAACTAAATACATGGTTCCAAAACCCAATCTTGGCATGAAGATATCACCAAACTTCAAGACCCCCCAACATGTCAAGCCATCAATAGAGAAAGAGTTGTTCTTGGTGTGTGTGATGAAGAGGGAATTTTCCACTTGAAAAAGGGTGTTGAAACAATGAATATTAGTCCCAAAGGATTTTGCTAAATTCAAATGTTCAACTTTTGATGTTGGGCAAGGTGCCAAGTTCTAGGATTAACCAATATCAATCTCAAGCCATGTCCATATTAAATCTTGACATTGTTGGGCAAGTCAAAGAAGTCTTGGGGATTAATTAAACAAAAGATTGTGATCCAAGTTAATTTTACCAAATTGACAAATTATACCGTATTGTGGACCTAAATGATGGTTACAAATCTTACGTCTTATGACATACTTGTTGGAGGAACGATTTTATATCCCCTCGGGGTTACCTTGGATTTTTGGGAGGAAACTACATATATATTACCTAATTAAATAAGACACAACCACAAGACTTTGCTACTAGTGAGATTTATTCATTCCTACAAAATAAGATTTTTACACTAGTGTTTTTCAACAAAAAATAGATATATTTCTAATCACATCAAACACAAGACAAAAATGGTTTTAGTTGGAACAAATTAATCATTTGTGCCACAATCTTGACTGAGTATGTTTTGATTGACTACTTAATAACTTTTAATTTGACTTAAATGTATGTTGACATGTAGGTGCCCATTGTGACATAAATGACTAAATAGTTAATTGACATGGCTACCAAATGGCCTATATGTTGTGACTAAATTGATTAACATGTTAACCAATATTAAGGTGCCACATGGCAAGTCACTTTTAACAAATGGTCCAATATTTGTGTGCCACATGGCATGTCTGATATAATTAGCTTATTTAACAAATGGCCCAATATTTATGCACCACATGGCATGTTTGATATGATTGACTTGTCTAGCCCAATACTTGTGGGTCATGTGACATGTCTAATATGATCAACTTGTCTAATAAATGGCCCAATACTTGTGTGCCATGTGGCATGTTTGATATGATTGACTTGTCTTACAAATGGCTTAATACTTGTGTGACATGTGCCATGTTTGATATGATTGATTTGTTTGACATATGAACTTATATTTTGCTACCACATGTCATCTTTGTTGTGATATTTTGCTTGATTAATTTTAGTCCTATTTGTATGATTCAAATTTCAAATGTCTATGACCTATTTGTTTAATTGACTTCTATTAAGATTAAATTGACCTACCTTGCAACCTAAATCTTTCATTGAAATAACAAATATATGTTCCACATTGAACAATATTGTTACTAAAACTACATTGGAAATAAAATTTCATCCACACAAAAAAATGTGTATTAAAAGCATACACAAACTAAACTTTTGAAAATGCATACATTATATACACATATTGAGAAGTTACAAAGTTCAAAATATGCATATTTGCATCAAATTTGAAATTGTTCAAAATGTGAATTTTTTTGGAACTATAGGCTACATGTCAAATATTGCCTATACAATGGTTAGTTTCCTTTGAATTAATTTGTAGCTTATAGAATTTTGTATCCCTCCTTTTCTCTTTGGAAAATATGATGAACTCATTGTTTTAGAAGTACTTTGCATACCCCTATTCATCCACAAATTCCTAAACACATAATTAATTAAACACAATGCCTCTTGCACTCATACAACATTTATATAGTTGCATCACAAAATTATGAGCAAATGCAAATGCATGGAAGTTAAAGTTGTAAGGTTTACAATTTAGAATTGAAGAATAAAGACCAAGCAAAATCTTTTATGGATTCCTAGTTTACATTTTGTGTTGTAAGTCATTATTGCCCATGTGGATTCAATCCAACGTATTTTTAAGTACTTGGACATTTAGACAATCCGACCAAGTAAGGGCAAACCTTTTCTAATAAGTAGTTATCCTCTATCTCATTATTAAATGGGTGGGGTAAGATGTAGGAAATAGATACATTATCAATGCATTTATAAAGGCAATTGTCTATTTATTAACAAGGTATTATTAATTGGACCTACCTACCTAAACCCAAGCCTACTTTTGGTCGAAACCTTCTTCATGTTTTTCAAAACCAACTTTCAATGTGGATTTAACAAATGGGGAATGAATATTTCCAAACATTTTTCAACACCACACACAAACATAGGATTGACCCCACTCTTTTCCCTTATTAGAAATTGGACCACGAGTTTTAGGTTATGTTTGGTTGTTGTTGACCAAACACAAAAATCAAACCAAGAACTAAACAACTCCAAGAATTCATAAAAATTGGGTCAAAGGTTTACAAATTTGTTTCCACATCTCAATGTAGGAATTATTGGTCTCCATTTCTTTTTAGGTTCTAGATATGATATTTCACATAGTCAGCCATTCACATCAAACACCACTACTACAAAATGTGGGTGTAGTCCACTAGTCCTTGTTTAGTGGACCGGTGAATCCAATGGATCCCCATTAGGTCCTATTAAGTGAAAACAATGAATTCACTCAAAATCCAAATGAAACATTTAACAAATAGGAGATACATTTAGAAATGATGGACCTTGTTACCTAATTGCTTGCTTGGAAGGAAATATTGCAAGTGCCCCCTAATAGATTAAGATTTACCTCTTTTGTGGCCATGATATTGTGTTCAGTCTTGCCACCACCCTTGGGAACACTAGCTTGTTGGTCAAGTTTTGTTACAAAGAAGAAAACAAAAACCTTTATCAATGACACCATAGTTGCTTGCAAATATCAACCAATATAATATGGAACATTTTGTCACATTTAGTATAGGGTCAATTTCCAATTGACTTGAAAATTAAATATCTTGTTTTTATTGGAGGTCAAAAAATTGTTCAATCAAAAGGAATTCAAGATTTTGTGAAAATGGAATATATCAAATTCATGCACTTTGCTCTATAATTTAAGCTTTTGACAATGTCTAAATATATAACTTATAAATACCTATTTCTTAGTGTATTAAATGAAATTATAATTTATATTACAATTTAGAAAAAAAATGGTCAAATTTAATTGTCATATCTTCTCAAGAAAAAATTCACACTTCAAATGAAACTAAATTTGGTGGTTTTGTTTTACAATCAACAATTTGCAATATTACCATAGATATGTAACATGTCTTAAGTAGTGACATAAACCTATAACCATTTCCAAGGTGCAATTGCATCCTAGCTATCACAATTAATAATGAGTTTGAAATTTAATTATGATTTTTTTTTATTGACAACATTGTTGCTCATTTTAGTTTATGGTTTTGGATGACAATAAAACACAAAGTAATATAAGCAAAACACACACATATATAAAAAAGCACATGAATTTGGTGGTTTTGTGTTGTGTAATCTAAACTATTATAATATTATAAGGTAAGAAAATAAATGGCAAACATAATATATAAAAAGTTGTTCAACAATGTGGAATATTTATGAGGAAAAAAATCCAATTTTCAACTAGTTTTTTTTGTCATTTTCACCTTGATGTAAAAATTATGTAGATTTTTTTAATAAAAAACTTATGAATGTTCAACTTCAATTTTTATTTTTTATATTTAAAATCATTTATTGTACTAAAATTAAAACATGAATTAAAAACTTTAATAGAACTCTTATTTGGAAACTTTTTGAATTGAAATTTGTACCAAAATCTATATATTAAGGAAGGTTGTTTGTTTATCACATTAAGATGTCCCAAACCACAATGGCCCTACCATGCTCTTGGTACCTTTGGAAAGGGTGTAATGAGTGCAAGTCACAAGGTTGTTTTTAATGTTAAGACCATTATTGGGCAGGTTTCTAGTTTTTATGAAAACCATTGGGTCCAGGTATGAAACTTTTTTGAAAGACTTGACCCGATTCTTTTAAAAATATTTATTTACATATTTTCAAGACCCTAACAAGATTTCAAAAATTTGCAAAAAATAATTTCACCTAGGTTTCAAATCACTAATTTTCAAACATGTGATATTAGTTAGTTTACAAAGCTAGTTTTCGCATATTGATTATTACAAATTTTATTATTTCAAAAACTGATTTTTAATGTTCAAAAATGACAAATTTGCACAAAAAAATGACAATTCTTAAAACAAAAATCATCACTTTATATGTCCACTATTTCAAATCATTCAAATGAACTTTCAGATTCTTTTAATTCCTCTTCAACACCTAAATCTGTTTGAATTAGTTATACTAAATTGAAAGGTAGTTTACATACATCTCTAAGATCACTTGGTCAATTTTTGCTCACAAAAATCAAATTTCCTAAGTTTTTTGATGTCAACGACATAACCTTAGGTTTGTAAGTATATTCGTTAAAGAAAAAATTCTTTTTGTTTCAATTTATGACCTTACAATGCCTAAGATTTGTTGAGCCAAAAAATCAAATGTAGGAAACATGGCTTCATGTTTTCACCACCATTGAAGAGGACACTTGATGTCTTTGGGATCCACTTGGTAATGTTTGAAAATCAATAATTCCTCGATGATAAGTTCTTTTGATGGTTCACTTGTGGATGCAGTCTGTTGAAAACTATCAAATTAAAATATTCATCACCTGTTTTATTTACACATCCATAGATTCTATCATTGAATGCAAATGACGATAACACTTCAAAAGCATAGGATATAAAATTTTCCTATTGTATTCATCCACAATACTTACACCTTCCTTTTAGCCAACAAAAGAAGATATTAGATGAAGGTTTTTGAATTAGGGTCTAGCATAAAAAACATGTTGTGAGTTTTTCTTTTTTCAATTTTTTTTTTTAAAGAAAGAAAAGAATTCAAAGCACCACAGACTTTTCTTTTAATGTTGGAAGCAAATGAAAATAATTCAAAAACTATCCTATAATCATCATCAATCAAACATATTAAGGTAGATAGGTTTGTAAAATTTTCCCTAAATTTTAAACACATAGTAATGGCAAACTATAATGCATCAAAAAACAACCAATGGCTCTTAGATTAGTTTAAAACATAATCAATCACAACAAGAAATAAAAAGTCCACAATTATTTTATAGATGTGCCAAGTAAGAAAAGGAGGCATTGTTCCATTTATTTTGACAATAGTCTACCTACTATAACAAAGACTAATAACATCTTTTGAATTGCAATGGTTCCTAAAAAATAATGATTTTGTTGACAAATCTATAAACAAATTAAAACTTTCAATGTTAAAAAATCTAACTAAAACAAATCAATAAGAAATAGAAAAGACAATAGTTCTAGAAAAAAAAAATAGTAAATTAAATAATCACCTTATCTTCACTGGAATATTTAAATTTGAGCCTTCATCTTTAACATAAGCAATGATTTTGTTTCTTAATTCAAACAATTTTATCAAATTGTTAGCTAATGCTTGTCTAGTAGTTTTTGTTGCTTCAAACAAACCAATAATTACTTATTTAGGTTGCTAATCAGATCCCAAAAAATTTATAACAATAGCAAATATATCATGCGCGCCTTTTGACATCCACAATTCAAAGTTTATTATGGCAGAAGTACAATTTGTTAATTTTGGCAAACCATTTATTTGTTTCGTTTTTTCCACCAAGTTAGGTAATATCTTGATAATATTATTTTCTTGAAGGGAGCACAACTCTAAGAAAAGAATGTAATATTAAACACTTAAACCATACACTTTCAACAAATTGCAATATTGATAAGTTATTTTTCACAATCAAATGGCCAAGGTCTTGTAAAAAGTCTTTTTGCTACACATCATCCTTTTTGAAAGGTTTTTTTTACAGCAAAAAAGAAAGATACTGCATTTGTTGAAATATTTCACCTTTTCTTTGTAGGTTGTCTTTCAACACTTCCTATTATTTCATTGTTGTTAATTTCTTCTTCAAATTTCTTTGCAATTATAAAATGATTTGCATCTACATGTTTCTTAAGATTAATTATACCATAGTTTTATAACAAGTTATTAATCATTTTTTTCTTTAATTCTTGGATTTAAAATATTTACAGTATTATCATAACATAAAATACATCTCATAACTTTATGGGATGTAGCTTCAACTTCTTTCCCATCATTCACATAATAAAATGCCCAACATAAAAAAAATTTATTATGCCTTCTTGAATTTTTTCTTTGAGAATGTATTTTTTGCAATTTTTTTTTCATTATTTGTTCCCCATTTTCTTCAATTCTATTATTTTATGTTTGTACATTTTCACTTTCTAATTCCACATGTTATTTAATGTACATTTGATTTTCATTTTCATTGGTTTGATTTTCTTTAATCAAAATTAAATTTTTATTTTGATTTGACTCCCCCATTTTCTACTAGAATATTACCTACCATAAAGGAGAAATTAGAAATAAACATGTTTTTTGCCAAAATAAGATTTTGCTAGCTATATGAAAATCAACCTAAACATTTATAGGCAATTGAAAGAAAAATTAAAAAAGGATGCAATGTGTTGAAAAAATACACATTGCAATTGTGTAAATGAATTGCAATGTGTAAAAGAGAGATGCCATGTGTATAATAAATGTACAATGTCTAAATAATTCTTACACACAATAAATAAACACATTGTCAACCACCATTTCCCTACAACATGGATAAGTAAAAGAACTCATCAACAAACAAAGATTGAAAAAGAAATTCCCACCTTCCAAGTCTTGTTTGAAGAACTTGAATTTGGACAGCTCTTCCATACTTGCAAAAAAAAAGGGGGGGGGGGGGGGTTACTAATCTGAAACAAGAGGAGCAAAAGTAATAGTGTCAAGCAAAAGAAGCAAGGAGTAGCAAAATCACGGGCGTAACAAAGAGGAACCTAAGCAAGCAAAGAGCAACAACATTGAGTAAGACAAGTAGCAACATTAAACAAAAGGAAAAAAATAGTAGCGTCAAGCAAGAGGGGTAACAGTGTTGAACAAGAGGAGTAGAACAACAATGTTGAGCAAGAGGAGTAGAACAATAACTTGAACAAGAGAAGCAAAATAGTAGGTCGAAAAATAGGAACAAAGTAACACATTGAACAATAGGAACATAACAACAGGTCAAACAAGAGTTGCAGAATGACATGTCAAGCAAAGGAGTAGAGCAATAGCTTCGAGCAAAAGGGGTGTAGAGCAACAATGACATCGAGCAAGAGGAACAATATAACAACAACCTCAAGCAAGAGGAGTAGCAAAAGTTCAAACATAATTAAAACAAAACATTATTAAGCAAACCAATTAATTAAGCGAATTAAGTTAAAGCAAGAAACAAAGAAGATAAGAAACCACAAATAATTCACACATAGTGGGCAATTCATTTTGAAACACTTGCTTTATAGCAAGTAGCAAGCGACAAGGCTTGCTTATTAAACCCTATACCTAACTAAGCCTTAAACTAATTACTAACTACTAACTAAACATTAATTAAACAACTAAACCCTATTGACTATTAACACCCTAATTAATTTTAAACCTTGAAACCTTAACCTTGATTTTTAAAAATACCTTGTTAGGGTTTCAATAAAATTTAAATACACATTTGATTAGGGTTTCAAAGGCTCAATTCTCACATTATATAAAACCTTGCAACTAGTGGTAGAAGTGAAATTTAATTCTTACAAAATTATTCCACATTATTGTAACAATATATTTACACTTCACATGCATACATTCACTATTTCTACTTTGATTTCTCAACACATTTAACACTGCCATTCATTAAAACATCATATTCATGGTTATTTCATATAACCATAATCTACACTTCATAATACATTGTAAAAAACACCATAAACAAGATTACAATTCATTTCATCATATTGTGATATTATACAAAATTCACACAACAATATAAACATAGAATTCACTACATAAGTCTGTGCTTCTTTGTATTATTGAAAACATGAATCAAAATTATAGCAAAATCCCATGTTTTGTTGAGAAAAATCAAAACAACAATTAAAATCTCTAGTATATCAAAATAAAAATTTATGGTTTTCTACTACAAAGTCCCTACAACTCTTCTCACTTTCCGAAACATGTGTTTAAGAATAAAAAATAAATCTAAATCTTCCCTCTTTGAGCAATCCCGAGTCACATCATTATGATTCAAAACCAACAAGAATTCAAAACTAAAAATGTTCCATGAGCAATCCCTATCTTAAATGCCTTGTTCATTCAAATCATGTAATCATCCTACCCCCTTAATAGCTAAGTTTCATAAAGGGCACCATTTAATGTGATACCTAGAGGCTTTCAAATTGAGAACTAATTTGAAACCTTATCTAATTTTCACTTTTTTTTTAATACCTACCCGACATTGGTTAAGACCTATGATGCAAAAGTTTTTGAACATTGAACAACTTTGTCATTGAAATTCAATAAAAGCTCAAAATTCAAATTCAATTAGTTGGGTGACAAGTTCATACTTGGGCCAATGTGAAGGACAAACAAATAAGTAGGATTGATTTCAACTACCAATAAAATCAAAACATTAAATGGTAGGTAAAGCCCAAGGCTATGGCCTTTACCAAAGGAAAGGCATAAGGCAAAGGTGGGCTTGAACCCATATTCTTGCAAAAGCCCAGAGCTAAGCGCTTTACCTTGCATAAAAATACCACAACTCCTCAACAATGTGATAATGACAAGATGGGAAGTAAGGTTTATAATTTTCATCAAGCTTGCGCAAGAAACAAATGAAATTTTTTCACACCATTTTTTAAAACTAGTTTTTATTATTTAGAGAGAGCTTTTAATAACTTGTCGTCATTTAATGTTAAATCCATATTGCCCAAGATGCTAGTCAATGACACAACATCAAAAAATTGAAAAAAAACGAAAAAAATCATTGGTCCCAATACCTATACTTTAAAATAAATTAAAAACAAAAACTAGGTAGTTACCAGGGTTGGGTGGGTATCACAATTTTATGATACCCATCGGGTATGGTTTTCACAAAGTAATTTACAAAAGGGTTTAGTTCTCCCCAAAAAAACTTTTCTAAATTTTTTATGTTAGACAAGGGTATTAACATTAAAAGAAATTCAATTGATTTTCACAATGCTAATTCTCAAAAAATTGAAAACAACCAATTATGGTTTGTTGGTTCTCACAAACTAGGTATTATTTATATTTTTAATTAATTAAAAAAAATTAAGATTAAATAATTATTGATTTGGATTTATTTTTAAATGACAACTTTGGCTTTTTGAAAAAATTCAAAATCAAAGGACTTTTAGTTCAAGGTTTTTGAAAGATTTCTAAAATAAATCATTATTTAAAAATAAACTCTCAAAACATCATTACCATCTAACTTGGCCTACCATTAATAAATACCTACCACCAAATATTAACCTTCCTTGGGATCTCCCATCTCCCAATGCATATCAGACATGACAAGCAGATTTTGATATGGGTCTTGTGATGGAAGCGTCCTTTCTTTAGCCCTAATCAAATTAGGCTAACTTAACATTGTACCTCCAAAGTTCAAACCCATGATCCATGAATGATCAACAAGATCAGTAAATAAAGTGTTGTTCCATTCTACATATAAACATAATTAAGTTTGATGTTCATAACTTCTTTCTCATTGTTTGCTTGGACTAATTTTTGATGGGGGCTAAACCTTGAACCTTGACCCAGGTAATGGGTCAGACCTTACTTGATTTTCAGATTTTTGTTGGTTCTTGTTTTAAAAACCAGTTCTCACATCCGGTTCTCACACAAGTGAGAATCAATAGTTCGGTTTGCAGTCAGGGTATCACTCATGCTGATACCCTGAAAGGATCAGATTGAAATGCCTGAATGATGCCCAAGGGTATTTGTGACACCCGCCCAACATTGGTAGTCACTAGTTAGGTTTATATAACAAATTATGTTTTGGTTTTTTACATATTTTAATCATTAATCCATCAAGGGCCGCTTAGCTGGGTCTGAACTCCGAACTTGGAAGTCCCTTTATATGAAAGGGGTCGGTCCTCCGGGGGAAGCCGGCCTTAACAAAGGGTCGGGCACACTTTTTTTGTGGCCTTATCCGGATTTGAGGGTTACAGCCAATGAGAGAGGCGCCGAATCCTCCCGAGAGCGTCCCTGATTGGTGCTCCCTGCCACAAGGATGTGGCTGTAGCCTGTGCCTTTAAGCGCTTGCACCGAAACACAATGTACCAGCAGATCGCTCGCTGATATTCCCATTTCCAGCAAACGATCTGTCGCAACAAACAATCCCGTGTAAGCGAAGCAGCAAATCCCTTCTCTCCGCTCTTGTATCATCTGCACATTTTCTCGGATTTTAAAAAAAAATAAAATTCTGTACTGCTTTGCCCTTCTCTGGTTTTTGTTTGATTTTGTTTCTGTATGATTTTGCTCTTCTCGGATTTTTTTGTTTTGTTTTCTGTATGATTTTGCTCTTTTGGGTAGGCGGATTTGAAGAAAGTCGAGTCTTCGTTGTTGTGTGTAGAGCTGCAGTGGCGCCGTGTGCAGAGTTGTTACCTCAGACTTTTTTTTGGTGTGTCAATCTTTGTTTGTGTGTGTTTTGCAGGCATTGTATCTGAAGTTATGGCAGCAACAATGGCAACAATGGCAGTTACAACTCCCGTCGTTGCAGGACTCGGCGGATCTTCCTTGAGGAGAAGAGCAGCTTCTCCTTCCAAAGTTCAGCTCACCTCAGGTTTAAAGTTCTCACCATGTCTGTCTCTGTTATCGTGCATTACCATTTGCAAGGGTTTCGTATCCATCATCCTCTGCAGTGCCCGTCTGACTGAACTGTCTTGTGTGATCTACGTCTACAGCGTTCGTGAGCGGAGATAGAAGCTGCTCTTTGATGACCCCGAGTCTGCAGCTGGGGCGCCCCCTCTGCATGTCACGCGTCACTTGGTATGTACATCCTTCTCTTCTTCACCGTGATTACACCACATATGAATTTTGGCACTGAATAAATGGAGAATAAAAACTTTCGCATCTTTAGAAAAGATGTAGCAATCTGAAGATGAGAAATCTGTTTTTGGACCTACGGTTTGTGTTGATGGCAATTGGGTGTATGTGTTTTTTCCCCTGAGGTTTGGGTGAACAGCTTCAATAGAGATTGGTTGCGCAAGGATCTCTCTGTTGTTGGATTTGGCCTCATTGGCTGGCTTGCACCCTCCAGCATTCCTGTCATCAATGGCAACAGCTTGACTGGTCTGTTTCTGGCAAGCATTGGACCCGAGCTTGCTCACTTTCCCACCGGTCCTTCTCTCACCTCGCCATTCTGGTAATATAGTCTCACAAGTTCTCTCCCTGATTGAACATCATATCTGCTTTTACTACGTCACAATGTGTTTTGAATGCCTGGCCGACAGTCAGTCAGTGTCCTCCTTGTAGCAATCTTACTCTAGCCCACTGCCAGTGTAACATATTTTGATTGTGCTCAGACTGCATTGATCCTTTGCAAAATGTTGCTGCCAACAGCCATTTCCTGGATTCCAATATTTCTAGACTTGCCCATCTTTTTCCCCCATATCTAAGGTCTTAAATAGAGTAGGCAAATTTTGACATTTATAATTCAGTTGGGAGGTCTACTTATTACTCAAGAATTCAGTGTTAGCTCTGGAATACACATTTTACATTGTGGTTATATCGTCTTTGCGCAAATTCAATTGTTCTCTTTGACATCATGGATATGCTACTGGTTTTCAAATTTTGTGAACATGGTCTTTTTGACAGACATTCTACAGGAAAATTATAGAGTTTTCAGGGTTTTTTAATACTATTCTCATAGAACTGCTATTAACCATGGGTGGTGTGTATGAGGGAATTTGTAGGTTGTGGTTGATTACCTGGCACCTTGGGCTGTTCATCGTGTTAACTCTTGGCCAGATTGGCTTCAAGGGCCGCAAAGATGGATACTGGTCAGTATTTTTGTGAGTTGTATTCAGTACACATTTGTTTTCTGTATTTGCTTTGGAAGAAAGTAGGACATTGACATCTGACTGTGTGTCTTTATGCAATTGTGTGAGTTTGTGATGTGAATGATTTCAGATTGGTATTCTAGAGTTCTCTGTGATTGTGATTGGGGTGCTTCGTCTTTGTTGCCATTCTACAGTCTGGCACATTGCTAACCATGACATCTATTTGTTTGCAGGGAAAGTTAAGAGAGTGCAAGTTGTTGGAGTGAAGAGCAGTTCTTGCCTCACAACTGTACAACACCAAACTGGATGTTGTTAGTGCAAATCGACTTAGCCTGTCACCATAGATTTTGTCTTCTGGTGGCAGCCCTTGTCAGAAAAAAACACTTTGTTCTCCCAGCTCTGTAAGATGTCTAGCACAACCTTTTCCAGGATTGGTCTTTATGGGTATCTCCTGCTGCTTCCTGTTGACTCTGGATGGAAAGGATCATTGTATGAATTAAAATGTATGCACCACAAGTTGAGCAATCATCTGACCTTGCGTAATTGGACTTATGAATGGAATTGTTGCATACCATACAGATCAGAATCAGTTCAGGATTAACTTGTAATTCTTAGCAACCGGTGTTGGTATTAACATGCGGTATTAATATTGGTAGTAGAAAAGAACCTTGCAAGGCTGGTATGATCTCAGGTGATACTAACTTTGTACCAGTACCAGCCTTGAGGGGGCAGGTAAGGCCAGACTAGAACGAGACCCATACCAGTTTTAATATCAAGTATAAAAATGCCAGGGATTTTTATAATTGATAGAAATATACCAGCCAGAAGTCAATCCTGGACCTAATACCAGGGTTAAGCTGGTACTATGTTCAAAGGTCATACCAGACCAACACTGATCTTCCAATTTGTGGACATGGTCTTGAAAGATTAGTCTTCTTATTCACCAAACTAGAAAAGTAAATATTTGAACTTTTCAATTGTGTGAATAGATTTTGCTCTTTCATGTGCAAAGGCATGTCACTAAAATGACCAACTCTCCAAAGCTGTAGACCATCACATACACTCTCAAAATGGGAACAAAGACTAATTTTATCTTTTAAAATCATGTTATTAATAATCTATTTTCTACCAGTGATTGAAGAGAAGAACCTGATACATTAGGTGATTTGCTCCTCACTAAAAGTGATAAGGAGAATATAGCTTGGTTAAAGCTACACCCATGGAAATTATGATTGAAGTGACTAACTTGGGAAAGTTGAAATTCAACCTTGGTGTAAAATTCATCAATCTAGAAAGGGAATAGAAGAAGAACATAATTCAAAGCATCAAAATCTAATCTCTAAAACATTCATGAAACTCTCAATGTTGGGTTATAGAAAAACTTGAGGGTGGTGCTTTGAGGATATTTGCTACATGATACAAAGGGATTATGCAAGTAGAATGTTTGCAGGGTTCTAGATGAAGGATTGCAATTAGTTAACAACCCCACTTCCAGATGACTTTTGAATTGGGAAGGAAAAACCATTTAGAATCAATTAGACTTACCATCTTTAAATAAATAGTAGTGAAGCTCGTTTACCAGACTCACACCTAACCTAATATCATGTATGCTATTAACATAATTATAATATGTATGTTGAGTTGCCCCTAGGTGCAATCTACAAGGGGGACTCAGAACATAATACACGGTTTCACTAATGCAGATTGGGTAAGGGACTATGAGAAGTGTAAATCAACTTCAAGCTACCTATTTAAGTTGGGATCAACACCCATTACCCAAAGTTGAATGTTGTGTTCTTGTTGAGTGTATAAGCTCTCTTGTAGGAAATTAGAGTATTAATATGGAAAGTGGTATAACTTTTTATGTCAAGAAATTCAGAGTTGTATGATCATTGCTAAAAATCCTATCTTCCATGTTGCCACCAAACATATTGAAATACATTATCACTTTGTTCACGATCAAGTTATTTCTACACAAATTGAACTTGCTCATATATTCCTTCCATACATCAACTAGCTAATATTTTTACCAAACCACTAGGTAAGATTAAGTTTTAGAAATTTAGAAAATAGATGGGCATACAAGACTTGAAGCTAATCCAAACCTTGTTTGCCATCTATAAAGGTAGCTCATTAGTTTTTTCTCTTAGCAAAACTTATGTTGGTCATTGTTTCAACAAAAAAATTGTGTAGAATAATCTAGAGTGCGAAAGGGGGTGTTAATATAATCACACTTTTAAGTCTAATATTTTCACCTAGATTTAGATTTAGTTATTTAGATTTTCCATGTTAATCATCTTCTTCTATGGGTCGAAACAAGTGACTCTTCACTTGGTTAGTTCCTATATGTGAGATTTTTTAGATTGAGTTGTTATCCTTTGGTTTTTTAATTCCTTTATGGCTCCTACTAGTTTGCTACTTATTTTTTTTATCAATAACCTTGTTCCTTCAAACTTGGTATAGTTCTTTGCTTTGTATTTTGGATGTCTCTTTGAATATGCTTGAGTTTGTTTTATTTTCATAAAATTGCATTTCAAGTTGTCACATCAAAACCTCTTGCAATTTAAAGTTCAATCAATGCCACGTACAAACAATTGAGTGGTCATAAATGCATCAAAGCGCACATAGACTAGTAATGCAATCTAACTATTGGACATTGTAGTCAATAGGTGCTCATACCCAACCATGTGTTTTCCATGTATTAGTGCTAAATTCCATGTGATCACAACCTTGGTTCATGACAATGCAAATGAAATCGCAATCAATCATTCAATTTCAAATGAATGTTTTTAAATTTTGTAGGAAACAATGCAAGTAAAAGCATTGTTATTTACAATGCAAGTAACAAGCCTCAACCATAACCTTCCAATTGTGTACTCTATTTCAAATTGAACCATGGTAATTTCAAGGTAATTAAGACACATCTTTTAGGTGATGGATGGCCCAACCCTAGTCTTTGGAATTCAAAGCCATCTCTACACATTCTAGATTATTGTGATAGCATCTGGCAAGTTCTAATGATGGTCCAATAAGATTGATTCTATGTGCATTTTGGCTATATACTAGTTACAAGTCTCCCTTTAGTACTAGCTTCTTCTTTAGGTGTCTTTCTTTCAAGGCTCAAAGTTCAAACAAGTTTTTATAGTCAGTGCACAGTTCGAATTTTTTATCCTTCTCCCTTTTATTCCTCTTGCAAAGTCATGTGAATTCTATAAGTTATCTTTGTAGTTATTTAGTTTCTATTTCAAATTCAAGTTTGCTTTGGTGCAATTTTCTTTAAACATCTTATCATCAAGAATGCTATTTGACTTTAGTTGTATGATTTTCTAAATATTTACTGTAGTGATTTTTGGTCATGGTTGTGATTTGAAATGATTTTGAATAGATCAACAAGTGATCTTTTTCCACCTCTTCCATTCCCTCATGCAAATTGGGAAGGCTTTGAACATTGGATACTTATTGTTGATTTTGAAGGAGAACACTCAAAAGGAAATATTGCACAATGGTGGCTAGAAAGATTGTGTCTTATAGCTATAGGGCATGTGGCAGTATTAGTATTTGGCAAGGGGTCAAGGAACTTGTCTTGGTCCAAATGCCTTAGTTGTCAAAGGCATTTTGGAGCTAGACATCCCATCAAGGCCAAGGTCACTTTTTGAGCTTCAAGCTGAACGACTGCTTCTTGTCCAATAGCTTACTGCCTTGTATGTGTCTGAATCTCATATCTATGCAATGCTTCCATTCTAGTTATGTGGTGGAAATCTTGGATTCTGACTTGAATCAATGGAAACAGTGATATGCAGGTGATGGGCATAGAAGTGAAGTTGTAGATTTTATGGGTTATAATGACCAGTGATGCCACTGACTTACCCACACGCATTTTCTTTGAAAAATAATAAAAAAATGAGTGCTCACACATAAAATTAGTGCACAACATTCGTGAAAATTTGGTAATGTATTTGTAGGGCGCCTTCTTTAGCACAATTTCTCCTCCGTAAAAGGCATGTGACAAACATAGTTAGTTCCAATGGTGATTAGCTCAATTAATAAATATATTATTAGTAGATAGCTAGCAAAAATAGCCCTTATCTATGTATAAACAATCTAATTCGTTAATAGTTATTTATTTTCCTACTTATATACTTATATATGAGACATATTTTTTAAAGAATTGTTTACCAAGGTGAAACCAAATATTAACTTAGTTGAAGTTCACTCACAACTGAGTAATTATAAGCTTCTAGTGGATGGTGCCTTGGTGGGTTATGGAATTCAAATCAAAATCCATTTTTGTAAGAGATAATAAAATTTCAAAAAATGTAGATTAAAGTTAAATAATTTGATTATTTATTTGATTTAAAAATAACTAAAAAATATTTCATAATCAAATCATGCAATTTATATATTTTGATTTCAAATTATTTTACTTGGAATTTGAGCTACAAAACTTTTTGAAATAAAATGAGAAGTGAATGGTATTCCAACTAATCAAGATTTAAAATACCTATTTGGGGTTTCTTTACTCCTTTTTGATAGGGGATGTGATATTTTTTCAACTTATAAAATGTGGCCTAAGTTTTGAAAAATCATTCAAAAAAATTTCACAATTTTTCAAATTAAAAAAACCTGAAAAATACATTATGGTTCACTTGTTAAACATTTGGGAATATTAATATCCTTTATTTGTAGAAATGTGTTGATATCGTGTTAAAGTAAATCATGTGTGTAGAAAACATGAAGTTCTTCGCGAATGTTTTTATACAACAAATCTTCAGGTATATTCATGAAATCCAAAACATATACACCATCAAACACGCATGGTAAATCTTTGACATTTATACCATTGTGATCCCATGCTATGAACCTTTGTTCACCATCCACAACATGCTCATTGTTGACATAGGTCATAGGGATGTCCTTTTATAACAAGTCATTTGATAATTGAACAATATCCACATGATATTATCCTTCCTCGCCCAACAAATATATGACATCTGTTCTTTCATAATTCCATGTAATCACGATGGTGTGGTCATTTCAGATTCACTATCATTAAGAACCATGTTTGAATTGCCCTATTCGTTTCTTTCACTCTTGTCTTGGTTCCATAACACGATTTTTAATGCATGGAAAAAAGACAATAATTGCAAATACTTTTGGAATTACAACCCAAATTGTTTGAGGGAGAGGACAGTGCATTGCATCAATTGCCACCCACAAATTCAACTATACACATCAAGGAAAAATTCTCAAATTTTAATATATATTTGCATATACAAATTGTATTTAAATACTGAAGCCCCAAGAGGATGACTTGTAAGTATGAACATTGAATAATAATGTTATATATTGAAAATGAGTTTTAATTTAATTCAAGGTTGCATAAGAGAATTTAAATATTTTTATCAAAATGAATCATGTATTGACAAATTTTTTTGTAGATTTATACATTGAAAAATTAATACATAATTTTTATCCAATTTAATGGAACAAATTTTATTAAAATTTCATTATTGAATGACATTTTTTTAAAAGTATAAATTTAAATATTTGGAACAAAGAATATTATTATCAGATTTTGAAGGATTGAAACATTTTAATAATAACTACATGATAACTTTCTCTAATCATGATCCAATAGTTTAACCCTTATTGTTAAAATGTTTAAGTACCCTACTCTTCAAGCTTCATAAGCAAAATTGGCATTTACATGTGGTTTGGGGTCAACTATAATTTTTAGTCCACCCAACAACATATGTTGAACTTGGTAGGAATATCACATGCAAGGAATATTGTGCACACTAAACAATGAATCAAATGTAAGAGCATCAAGCCATTGAATGGCCTAGTAGTGATTATTATTGGGCTGGGTTCAATAGACTTTTTTGCCTTGGAAGTAGGATTTTAAACTTGGGGATGATCACAGGTTTGAGGCCATTCCATTGGTAGAACCCACAATTTGTAGCCTTTGGTTCATAGAACTACAATTTTGTACACAATCCTTTCACCAAAGCTGAGAAAATACATTGTAATTCATTCATCATATTCCTATGGTGGATGGTTCTAATCTTTGACAAATATGTGTTTTCATGTGCTTCCAATGATTCTATTGATCCATTCCTCCAAGCTCTCAATGAAGACACAAACTTGACCCATTTGAAAGTTAGACCAATTACACATTCAATTCAAGTTGATACATTAAAAGCCCATGATGAAAAGTCATTGCTATTATGCCTCCCTAATTCAATCCTATAAAGATGACACAAGACTACCAACCTCAATAGATTGAACTATATTGAAAACTAGACGTAATGAATAGGAAGACTATGCCATATTCAAGCAAACATGACATTTAGAAACATGGCATCGCACTGCTATAAAACTTTGCCTGCTTTTGTCACCAACATTTATCGAGGAATTGCTCTCTTGCTATCACTCTCATTAATGAAATGGTAATGACCAAGATAGAATCAATAAAAAATTCTTTGAGTTTGAGATGGAACAAGGTACTTTAAAAACAATAGTAATTGTTCCTTTGTTGTTGGGGTAGGGGGAGTCTCCTGTACCACTACAATCACAATACATTACAAACACATTAGCTAGAAAACCAATGTACAACAAAAAATGAGAAATGTACTTGCTGAGCAGTCACTAGGGTAATAAAGGTGGCATGCAACAAGTTGTGCCCTTGAGATCACCCTAAAAGTACAAGGAGGAATCCAAGGCATTGCTTTGGATGCACAAACCTATGTAGAGTAAAGATGTGCCAATATGTGTTTGCACAATAATGTGCATTTGATTTTAGTGATTTGCTTTAGGATTGTCTACTACTTTTTACAATGAAAATTAAACATTGTAATGGACTCATCACTTATTTAAAGACTTGATTACGTTAAGGACTAAAACTACAAGAGAAGCATCTTGCCTGAAGCCCAAAAACACAAACCCCACACACAAATGTAGTAACCTCGAATCTAAACATGTCTGCACAGAAAGGTTTAATGATCACTCTTGGGAGTAACCTCTATTCTTTGTTGTGGCCCCCAACATGTAGGAAAGACATACACCTAAAAATATATGTATTGAAAATGCCAAGAAAACAACATCTAGCCAGGTGAAAATCCTTTAAGATATACCACACATAATGAAAAGAGGATAGTCCTTATTGTAATCTTTTTTTATTTTATATTTTGATCCTCATAAAAAATAATGAATCAAAAGTTGTCAAAAATTTCAAAAAGACTATATTTTAAACCATTACAATTCTAGATTTCATTATAATCATTCATAAATATGTCTTTACATGATGAAAGGTGACATTGTGATAAGATTTTGGTACACCTTAAAAAATTTGGACCCAACCATGGACATAAAGTTGCAAGCATCACCAACACCATAAGCCATGCTTTAGAGCATTCACAAAATATGTTCCACATAGATAGATCCCACAATCCATTACACCAACCATGGATAGAAAACATTACTAGTGACAATCAATCTTTCATAATGCACAAAAGGAATAGGGAGTAAGCCAAATCTCAAAACAAGAAAAGTGTAACCAACATGACCAATGACCTAATCCACCTTCTAGACTACCAACACAGCAAGAATGAAAAACCTTACTGATCTAGGGCAAGAAAGAGAGCAAGATCTGGTACCAAGTTTTTGAGGAGGGGGTCCCCCTCTTGATAGGTCTGAAGCTTGTAATAAACTTGCTCCTGGCTTAGAGCCTTGGTCTTATGAGGCTCCTTGAGGCAGTTCCTCACCATGGTTGCATAGGTGTTAACATACAAGATGTATGTCATTCCCACATTTCTCCAATATGGAGTCGCAATGTCAAACAAAATGATCCAAAACCTACACACTGAAACACCCAATCAAAGTTTATTCAACAATAGAAGATTTTATAAGCAAGAAACAAAAAAAAGCGAATATTTACCCACTTGCGGAAATCACAACCATTTGAATTTGTATAGAACTCCTTATTGCTTGTTAGATTTGTTGTCAATCTGGTTACCACTTCTTTGCAAAAAGAGAAAAGAAATATGTTCAATTTAGGATTTAGGGTTTCGGTGTGACCCACTCCAAGCATCCCAAGCATGTGAGCACATTCGAGCACAATTGAGCACATGAGAACCCATGAGAGCATCCATATGCTCTCTCTCTCGGTAGCATATACTGATCTAGATTATGTTCTAAACAATACACTAGGAAGTTAGAATATTCAGAGACATACTCTGCATCTTTATAGATCTGAATCACCTGCAAGAATTTTCAACATTAAGAGCATGAAAGAAAAAAACACATTTAAGGTCTATGAGAAGAAGTTACACTTTTGTTGGGGAATCATTATTATGTTCCTCTTGTGTTAGAAAACAGCAAGCACCAAATTTCAACTCATTCCAATACACACAATGTTGCTTAGGTCTATGCTAAGCACATTGTGTTAGGAAATCAACAAATCTAGGAACAACAGCCACAAAAATAGAACAACAGTTGTCTATGTGGCTGTTGTTCTGTTAGAGTGTGAATGTGAAGTAATGCCCTGAATAGGAGCTACATCACAGTTCAACTGTGGCTTGAACTCTCTTATTCTAATGAATCAATGCAGATGTAAACCTTAAAGTCCCACCACATCTGAAAAACCTAACTCTCAGCTTTTGTGTAAGGAACATAGATCATCACATTTTCCAAAATCTGGTTCAAAAAGCTTAACTCGTCATCATCACCATGTATAAAGGCAAAGAATGGTGACATCACTAAAGAATGATGCATAGAAGAGGGAGGCATGAAATGTAGAGGTTGTAGAAGACAGTGTCAATGACTTCCACAATTGTGATCTAACTAATGGTTTGACACTAAAGCTTGCTAGAAAATTCCAAACAAGATCTGAATAATGAAGGGGCCTCAACAGTATGATTGTTCTCATTGAAGAGTCTCAAGGTATATGTAACACCATCACATGCCACCCCAACTACTTAAAATTGTCTCCTGTGAACCATGAACCTCAAGACTACAGCAAATTGATTGGAAGAAAAACCAGAAAACCAGAAACAATAGAAACTCTAGGATCACCGAGTGTGGTTCAAAGAGATTATGAAAAATGCCTCAGTGGTAGTGACAAAACTGGATGATCAACACATGGCTCTCACCATCTAATGAACTAATGATCTCGTCATTGGCACTTACTCTCTCAATTATCTCAGGACACATGCAATGTGCATTTCACAAAGCAGACAAAGGCCTCAGAAGAAACCAGGTTTGGCAACATCACAAACGAGTCAGCCATTGTCAGGTGTTTCAAACATCAATGGCCAACAGTTCTCTGAAAAACTAGATGAACAACACCCAAGATTTGTGTCCAGAAAAGCAATCTCAAAATGGCACAAAATTATATACCATAAAAAATGTCCAATGAACATTCAATGGTGCTTTGCAAACAGAAGCAGAGCACGCAACCGAAAATTTGCGCCTCACTGAAATGGGTGAAATTGATTTTAGCACCTAGAAATGGCATCTCTACAATAGCCATCCGAGGACAGCTGTAGCAAGCAAACCAAAGGTGCTGGTACATAGACAACATTCATACTCTGAGCTTGTCCTAAAGCCGCACTCCAGTCTAAAACATAGGAAAATCAGAAAAACATGTCGTTGGTGAAGTAGAGGATCTCTGGGTCTCAAACCTAGAAGATCGCACCCAGATTCAACTCACAGACAACCACAGCTTACAGCTAGAAATCTGAAAACCTGCTAAAATCCCAAAGACTACTGAAAAAAAATCAAAACTACTACCAGATACAAAGAACTCAAATGCATCACCGCAGCACGAAAACCTCAGATCCTTGCTGCGAGTCACCAAGAACTCAAAAGGCACTTTACATTTGAGACATGTAGGGCAACTTTTTGAGGAGGAAAACCTATTGTAGATGGACTGACTATATTGGTGACATCTACTCACACTTCCCACTTCCAAGGTGGACATGCCCACCAGCCACCACTTAGCTTGAAACTCAACAGAAAACCAACAACACAGGGGAAGGGAATGAATGTTCACAAGATAATTTTTTTAACCACAAAAGGGAGCAGAGTAAAACTACACACATGGTCACTTGAGCCTTCCTACTGTGACCATCTAAATCTCTCTTGCAAGTCAAGTCTCTGGGGTTTTCACACATACATTGGAAGACTGCAGAATCCAGTAAACCCTCATTGTAGCTAGGTTACCCTCTTAAGAGCAACATGTAGAATAAACTCAGAGACCAAAGTTGCAAGATAGTAAGTCCATCCACCAGGCTCCATCTCCATCTCTCAGTCCAGCTCTATGTGGCTCGATGCTCAAGAAGATACTTCAAACAAAACAGAGAGGAAAAAATATTCACAGAAGAAGCAACAACAACAAAGACAACATACATATATACATACCTTCTTGAACCTCTTCTCCTACAGCGCACTCCCCAAAGACTTGAGAGAATTTCCACTCAAGAACCGGCTGTGGCTGCCATCCTCCTCCTCATCCTCCTACTCTGACTTGCTAACTCCTGGAGGGGCCCCCTATGCCATATGGTTGGAAGGCACTTCCTCTTATTTCCCATCCTTTTACACCAAATAAGGCTCTTGAGATTTGCACCATGCAAATTACAAAACTTGATGCATAGCTCAACAAAAGACTTGTATAAAGACATAGCGAATTTTTTTAAGCTATAGAGCATGGCGCACTATGTGGTGCAATAGGGCCAACATCACAAGGCTAGCACCTTAAGTCACAATAGGGCCAACATTACAAGAATGGCACCAATTGTGCAAGGCTTTGCATCTCTGGGGCTCTAAGATTTGTAAGGTGCTTCCCATCTCTTATATGCTTGTCAAAACTTGATCCAAATTTCTATACCATCTAAGTCCATGAGACAAACACATTTACCCTGAAATTCAGGTTCCCAGTACTCAACCACTGCCTCATTCTGGGGCCATACACATAAAGGATTTTGAGGGAAGATTCTGCCACCTTTCAGGCATCTTAAATTCCAGAATTGGGCCCTCAAACAAAATGAATTGCAAGGGATGTGCCATTTTCTGAAAGAACTAACATGCTATTTATAACAGAATCTGCCCTAAAAAGGTCTTACACCAGGGAAGGTGCCCCCTAGGGCACCTTCATGGCTCAGCCTACTGGCCTTGCCGTAAGGGCTTAGTAGGGCGCAGACCACACCTTATGGGCTACATCCATTCTGCAAAAACCTGCATTGATACAAAATAGAAAAGCTAAGGTCCATCCAAAGAATCTACTGAAAGTTGCAAGTGAAGTTACCATACCTTGAAGAAACAACGAGCCTTTGATATACCTCAGCTGTTTGCAAATTTCAGGTAAGTCTGGTCACAGAAGAGGATTCCCATGCCAACATCGTTGGATAAGAGCAGACAAGCGAATAGGGCAAACTTGTGGCAGCTCAGGTCTTCTGTTGTGGTGTCTCACAGTGTTCTTGAACTCTTTGGTATCATCATACAACAATGAATGATCAAAGGGACAGCTTCGGCCAGTCAGCAGCTGGGAGCAGATAATTCCAAAGCTGTATACATCTGTTTTCATCGGTTGGGATCTCTCAGGTGGCTCTTCATTCAGTTGCAGCTCATGCACTTCAGGTGCCCTATACATTAAGGTACTAATGTTTTGTGTCTGGTTTGCATATGCAGTACTCTGCATCTTGACTTTTGATGTCCCAAAATCACAGATTTTGCCAATCCAAAAGGCCTGATTGTTTGTTGCAGGTGGTGGATCAGCACCCAAGGTCAAATTACTGCTTTTGGAGGACTCAGCTGCATAAGTTTCTGCAACAAGGCTCTTCATGAGAATGTTGTCAGGCTTGAGATCACGATCTGCAAGGCCCAAGCTGTGAAGGTATTTAATACCTTCTGCAACTTGAAGCATGACATCCACAGCTCCAATAAGCTGAGGATGGCGCCAGTCCTCTTGCAACATTAAGGAAAGGGGCTTATCCATACACTCTGTAACATATTGGCAGTGATATTCCCCATTGTGTTGTTCTTCAGCACAACAAATAAGGTGCATGACATTAGGGTGATGCAGACCTGCAAGATTTGCAATCTCATGCTCTCAAACCTCTGCTGTAACACAATTGGCGATCTTCATTGCATATGTCTCTCCACGCCAAACTGTTTTATATACGGTCCATAGGTACCTCTACCCAGCTGATTTCCTTGATGTAGATCACACTTATTTACCAACAAAACAAGAGGCTGTTCACTCAACTTCCTTCTACCACCATTATACAACCCTCTGTAGTACCTGATTCTTTCAGGCTGGGTTTGGAAGTCAAGCTTATTCAGCAGTTGTGTGGCAAGACTGTCTGCTTTCAGTTCCTTCAGTTCGTTCAGAAGTCCCTTGAGATTTTCCTGATCATCCTGGAAAGCTGTAAACAGAGCATGGTGGTCACTTACACTCAGCTTCCCATCACAATTTGCAGGTTTAAACACCCTGTTATCCTCTCCCAGTTGCTCGAGGAGGATCCTACACAGTATTGATCTGCACCATTGTAGGTCATAGACAACTATAAAAGTTTCCCTCAGGTCTCCAACTTGCCTAATAGCTGATTCCAGCCATTTGTCATTGCAGCAGCATTCTTTCACAATTCTCTCGTGAGCCGACATTAGCACCCAGACAGTTTCCTGCTCTGCTGGATGCAAATCTCCAGACTTAGTTTCCTCTAGCTGGACTCTATTCAGTATTTCCTTAATCTCTCATATTTTCTGAATTACAAGCATACAGTGTTGCTTGTTGATTTGTAAAGAACTCTTGTTCTCCTCTGAAAATGTAATTATTTCTGAGCAGAGATCTAGTGCAGAGACATAAGCAGCTGGAAGTGTAGCTGCCATTGACGGTTTTTTGACCTAATCCTCTTCTGACCAAAATTCTAAACTCTAAACGTGAAAACTATTGTCCATCATCAGGGTGAACCCCTTGCAGGGAGGGAGGCAACAACCCCATCAATCATTACCGAAATTCGAGAAGTACAATGGCGGGAGGAAACGCCACCTGATGGTGGTGTTGTCATTCCCAAAGATATTCAAATGCAACCGTTCAGATTTAAAAGCTAACTCAATCCTATCTTGGATGTCTAGGTCTTTGTCGGGCCTGGGGGCTCTGATGGCCTTCCAGGTGGCCATGCCGACTTCGACAATGGCCACCCAGGCTTGTTGGAGCACTTTGTTGAGGGAGTAGCTGTTGTCGAAGTGCTTACTATACCTCTTGGACCAAAGGTAGTACAGAATGAAGGTTCGAAGGATGTTGAGAGGCTGCCTGAGGTAGGTGAAGCCGCCAATGTGGTAGGCATGGGGTCCAGGAAGGTCGTCTTCGCGTTCGGTGGAGGCCTCGCCAAGCGAAGCAAAGCGAAGGGCCAGTTGATGGTGATGCCCTCGAGAGCTTTCCATTCCTCCCAAACTCTTCTGAACGCGCCCCAGGTGCGTTGCGCGGGAGGGCAGTCCAGGAGGCAGTGCTAAGGGGACTCAGGAGTCCCAGCATCGCAGGTGTTGCAGGTGGGAGAAATCCCCATCACTTGCAGCCAGGTTCCAATCGGGAGACCTTGATTGAGGGTTAACCAAATCAGGGTGCCCACCTTCCTTGGGTGGGCGTTGTGCCAGATCCTAGCAACCACCTGAGGAGTAGTGGAGTTCCTAAGACTGAGATTGTTGATGAACGTGATGATTCCAAGGGAGTGTGATGGCCCCTTTGCATTCTTGTACCCTTTTTTAGCGGTGTACCCAAAGAAAGGCGCGTCACCTAGGGGGTGCATTTCTTTCCAGTGCCACTCCCTTGGATCCCAGGGGAGATTTTCGATGAAGCCGGATTCAAAAATCCAGTAGGTTGTGTTTTTCTGGCTGGCGGAAGGAGGATCTCTGGCAATTTTGAAGGTAGTTCTGTGTCTTTCTTGAGAAAGAACTCTGACCGAGGTGTGGTTGTCGAGGAGGGAGTGTTTTTGGTGGCTCGTGGCCTGGAACTGTCCGTTAGCAAAAACTCTTTTGAATTCTAATACCAAGACTTTGTCTGGGAGGGATTCCAACACGTAGTAGACCCATTCCAGCAGGGCACCCGAACGAGGGGCAATGCTGCTGATCTAGTCACCTGGTTGAGCGTGGGAGCTGAAGGAGTCGGGCCGCTTGGGGATGCTCTCAAGGATGATGTCTCTGGAGGCTCTGTTGGAGGCATGGAAATGCATTCTCAGGTCGGAGAGGTTCTTCCAGTCTTGAGCCTTTTGGTTCCAGAGGTCTCTGACTTTGGTGTGTCTAGAACGCACAAAGGCACATCCTTCGCTTTGGCCGCTCACTCCAAGCGGCAGCCCTCTTGTGTTGGTGAAAGATGGATTTCCAAAGAGAGGTTGTCTAAGCATTTCCACCTTGCTTGTTGGATCTTCCTTGGTCAGGCTTGGTCGTACGTTGATCCATGCCCCCAGGATGTTCTTCCACATGGAGCAGGGCGTCCTTTTTAGCTTGGGCGCGGCGAAAATCCGATTGATGTCTGGTGTGTCGGGTCCTTTTCCGTGGACTGGGAGTTTAGTTTGATCGGCATGATGTCTGATTGGTTCCTTCCAAGGTTCCCCGTCGAGCACCAGGCCCCTGACCAGCAACTTAGCGAGGAGTGCCTCCGATTGAGTTTTGGGGTTGATTATGCCTAGTCCGCCTTTGGCAATGGGCAAGGTGAAGGTGTCCCATTTCACCTTAGCCTGGGCGGGCGTGGCTTTACCACCCTGTATAAAATTTTTGACCACCCCATGTACTTAGCTACACATTCTAGGATTTGGGTTCTAGCATGCAGCCAGGTACCACATTAAAGTTAGAAGTACCTGGTTGGCCACTAAAATCCTCCCCGTGAGCGAGAGATTGCTGTGGCTCCAACTGATCAATTTTCCTTTTAGCGCAGCCATCATTTTGTCAAAATTGGCTTCTGTTGGGAGGCAGAAGCCTACTTGAACCCCTAGGTATTTAACGCCCTCGCCCTCGGGGATCCATATGAGACCGACTTCCTATCCCCAACTCCATGCTCTCTCTCTCCTACTCGCCATGATGGCGGCAGATTTATTCCAGTTGATCTTGGCGCCCGATGCCTTGTAAAAAGTTTCCAGCACTCCATGGGTCTTGTCCAAGTTTGCGTGTTCACATTTGAGATACAGAACTATATCGTCGACAAACGTTTGGTCCCTGATTCTGCCCCCTCTTGGCAAAGTTAGACCTTTGATGACGTACTTGGGGTCTTCTAACATGTGCCCCAGAACGTCAATAGCTATGATGAAGAGGTAGGGTGCTAGGGGGCACCCCTGGCGGACTGATCGGGCAAGCTGAAAGACTGGCCCCGCCTTTCCATTAATTCTGATTGCTGAGGAGGCTTCGTGGTACAGGGTGCGGACCCATCGCACCTAGGTGCTGCTGAAACCGAGTTTGGTCAAGGCGGTGAATAGAAAATCCCATTCTATTCTGTTGAAGGCCTTTTCAAAGTCCAACAGGAGCAGTACCAGATCCTGGTTGCTCTCCACGGCCCAGTCCAGGGAGTCTTGAGCGATAAAGGCATTGTCGAATATGCTCCTGCCTTCTACAAATCCAGTTTGATTCGATCTAATAATGCCTGGGAGGAAGGCTTGCAGCCTCCCAGCGAGGGCTTTAGCTAAGATTTTGTAAACACTC
>Ga0209611_10001219_pt1 | contig 43045 bp, 28 predicted proteins | sample S1TSphgellanicum_3_FD_187693 | JGI IMG/M metagenome (GOLD analysis project Ga0209611, IMG submission 187693) | Host-associated microbial communities from peat moss isolated from Minnesota, USA - S1T2_Fc - Sphagnum magellanicum MG (SPAdes) (version 2) | ecosystem: Host-associated > Plants > Peat... | reverse complement strand
CCCCCCTCCCTTTTTTGGGGGAATTATTTTGTGTTTTGTAGTATTTGTAAATCACATAGATGCACTCTTACACATGTTTGTCAAAGTATATTCCACCACTAGGAGATTTTTTAGCAAAATGGCAACATATTCAAACTTGGATTGATAAGTTGATGCAAGTGGGGGCTACAACCGTTGGTTCATGTGTCCATCAATTGTAATGGATGTGGATTAACCTAACACCACCAAAGCTGATCCAATGAGTATATCAACTCATTTTGAAGTCACCCACATATTTGGTGGATGACATACTAAATGATAGATCTAGGACACTTGTCATATGTGATCCATTGTGATGATAGACCACCTTTGACTATGGTCAATAAGGTTAGACTTCCATGAGTAGACCTATCAACATTTAATTTGAATTTTCTTCAATGTCATGCATTTTGGGATACGAAATTAAACATGATTTGGGATGTCAATTTGCCTCGCATGGAGGAACCCAATGCAAATGAAAAGGAACAAACCATAGGGTTTTTACATGAGCAATGTTGTAATGCCAAATCTTTTAAAAGATGCATGAAGGCAAATTTTAAGCTAGGTCATCAACTTTAATTGCCTCACCTAGATCCTAAATTTGGGTTTCATAAAACAAAAAACATTTTGGCCAATTAAGCCCACGCACACACCCTATTTGTTGCACCCATAAGTTGGGACAACCATGTTAATGCAAGGGGGTGATGTTATAATAAGTTGGACATTATTGGCAATCATGGCATCAAGAACACCAAAAGGAATTTATGGGTGTTGGACAAGAGGTTTGTGATGTGGGGGTACCAAATCAATTAAATGTATCCCCACATTTTACATAACAATTACAATCCACGGCCTTAACCTTGGGCATTAGGGATATTTTGTCATTCTAGCCCAAAATATTAATGACCAAAATAAACATGGGAATTAAATATTGATCCAATATTTAAAAGAGGTGAGGTGCAGGAAATACAATAATTATTGTAAAGTTATATTGGACATTTTGCATTCAACTTGAAGGAATTAAGCCAATTAAAAGACAAGAAATTTGAATCATATTTCAAGATGATAATTTGATTTTTAGGTAACTTTACACACCTCAAAGGTGGAAAGGGCCTCAATTTAAGTTTGAACCACAAAATTGTTGGAGGTTGATTTGGTAAAACTATTTAGGAATGAATATCCCTCAACAATAGTAATGTTGACTTTTCATTAATGGTAATTATTGTCACATAATTTTTCCATTGTTGGAAAATCAAAAGTTAATTTTCAAGTGGAATAGTTGAATGGATGTTGCGATGGTGAAAGGAGGTTTGTGAAGGTATGGGGTTCAAAAAGGCCATATTAAATATTATAATTTACAACTACCATCGTTTGCTATGGGGTACAAGTTTAATTAACAAGTTCTTTTTGCATCAATCTCACCACATTTTCTATTGTTTGGTCATGAACCTAAGCTACCAAACTCCATTCAACAAAATGTGATGGCAATACTCAATTTAGATGATTCAAATGTGTGGTTTCAAGCATGTGAACAAATAACTTTGTTTCGATGTGTAATGCTAATGGTAATGGAAAATTTGGAAATTGTTCAATGTCATTAAAATACACTTCAACATGTCATTATTAATGAATGTGGTTATTGACCTCAAATCTTTATGTTCAAGCTTATAGGTTATGTGTACCTATGAAAACAAAATTACTATTTTGGATGTGATTGTAAGATGTATCATTTTGCGAATATGAAAGGTGTTACCTTTAAAAGTGTTATTGTTGGAAGGATATGATGTCAAACATGGAAGGATCACATGGAAAATTTTGCATTATGTCATCTTTTGCATGTTAATTGGCAAGCTAACCCATCTTTGCCAATTTTTTCAATAAATTATGTTGTATGTTGTGTGGGCAGTTTACAGGGTTTGTCACTATGTTGATTTGTGATTGATATTTTAAGGATGGCATATGGGATGTCTTATACCACCATTGGAAAAAGTACCAATTGGAAAATGGTTTTGCCTTTGGTGCATTATGCAAACCTAAGCACATATTCTTATAATTAGATAATAAGATTATCCTAAGTTTTTATCCATGATGATTCACATTTGGTTGAGGATTTGGGAGGATTGTAATTAGGCAATTAATGATGAAGTTCACATTTACACCTAACCAATAAAACCTTTTCACTTTAAAATCAAATTGTTCATTCCCAATGGATTTACAAAAAATAATTCCTATGTTGCTATTTGGTTTAAGGGAATTTAACCCCAAACAGGGGGCCAGTTTGGAGGTGACACACCATTTAGGATGATTTTATATTTTTAGTTATATGTGGATGTGGACAATGATAGTTGTAAGTGTCGATATGGTAACACACAACAAATTAATTTTACCATTGTGATTCGATTACATGATAGACTAATTTTTACTCTTTAAAAACAATGGGAATGCTTATGTCAATGATGTGGCAAACTCAAATTGGTTACACAATTTAATAGATTAAAAAATGATGAATTTTGCAATGGTAAAATAAATCATTCTTTTTGTCATGATATATTATATTATATACCTCATGTAGTAGATCAAGGTGTGCATATGATGCATTTAAACATAGAGATTGTGAATATTACTGATGAAAAAATGCTATTCTTAAAATATTTTAAATTCTTAATAGCTTTTATAGACAAACTTTAATGTTTTGGGATGACTTTCCAAATGTTGGAGCTACTCCATTTTTTAACTCTACTAGTCCTAAAACTAGGACATGCAAGTTGCCTATTGTGCAAAGGGAACCTAACAAAAAGGCAAGGAAGAGGGGGAGGTTGTTTACTTGTTCTTTTGCAATTGCAAATGCCATCATTAATTTCACACATAGTGAAGGAACTTAAAATGAAGAAAATGGAAATGACAAAGTTCATCAAATCTCAATTGCTACAAATTGAAAAGAATGGCAAACATATGATAGTTCAAGGACAACTACAAATGAATGCTTTCTTTGGAACTATGTTGAAAGCATGGACCGCAAATGGTAGTGGTGGTAGTGACAATTGATAGCTATAGAACGTAAGCTTTGGTTCAACACATCAATAAGTTTTTTTTTTTCATTTTGCACTGCCTTTTATTGGTTTTGATTTGTATTTGTATTCTTCACTAAATTTGATCGACTTTGAAAAACCCTTCCCAAGCAAAACTGGATCCATGATCACAAATCTTAAGCTCAACAACAACAAACCCTAAAAAAATTAGAAATATGCAAATTTTCACCCAAAAAAACTTTTGAAATATCCCTATAGATTTTTCAAGGCATCCTTCACCCAAAAAATAAAATAAAATCCAAAAAATAAAATAAAATGCCCATATCATGAAAATGACTCAAGCAAACTTTTGAGATAAAATATGTAGTGCACAAAACAAGGTTTCTGGTATTTGGCTTCTCTCTTTGGTCCCTGATCTTCATATCTGGTCTTTGGAGTGAGGTGTGTTTCCAGGGAACTACTCTGATAATAGCTACACACAATAAATTGTGATCACAAATGCCTAATGGAAAGCCACTAACATGGACCCTGTTAGAGAACAATTGCTTTCCATTGCATAAATTGCAATGAACTAAAAATGTATAACTAATGAATGCTAATAGCTTGATAGTCTAATTTTTTTATAAATACCTTTAGTTACAAATAGGTTTTAATTTAATTTTTTTAAAATGTCACATTGTGGTGTGACTCACAACTCTCACATCTCATGCATTTAATTAATGTAAAAAATTTATAATTTTAAAAATATATTTAAAAAATATTATTATGATATATTATGTCATAATAGCCCCTACTATAAAAAAATGTCCTTAGTCTTGTGGAAAAAAATAAAAATTACGTGTGTTTTTTGCCAAAAAAGTGCAAAGGTTGCCTGGGCTAAGGGAGGAGCAAGTGGTGATGGGCTATTAGATAGGCCAACCAGTAGCCTGTAGGTGTGAGGCCTGGGCCCTCCTCCCAGGGGTTTGCTTGGAGCATGTGCCCAGGGCAATTATCAGCACCTTGTCAGAGCATTTTCTGAAAGAAGAAAAGGATGATTCTCAGCTTACAACTTGCAAGGGACACATGATGATGATAAGTAGAGAACCAGAAGTCAATAAAGTAGAGAGAGAGTTTCTTGTCAGAGCTTTGCCCACACTGGACTGACTCTCTTTTGCCAAAAAACTTGGCCCAAATTCCAATAGCCTACTTGGGAAAGGAGCAATTGAAAAATAATTTAAACCCCCACCAGTTTGAATTTTGGACATAGTTCAAGGGAGAAAGCTAGTCCCTCTCGCAATAAGAAGCAATCTCACCCACCATAGCCCCTCCTCTAATGTTGTCTGCATGCAAATTATTATGAGTCACATAATCCCATTAGTCTCAACAGAAGATAGATGGTGTGTGGATGAGAAACATTTTTTCATTCCATTTCTCTCTCATTATCTGTGGGTTACATACTCTCTCCCTAGTCTCACCATAATGGATGATGATGATGATGATGATGATGTGTGGATATGGAAAACACTTTTTCATTGTATTCATGTCACATACATAATCACTGTGGCTAGCTAGCTATGGGTCACATGATCCCTCTTGTCTCAACCAACAATTTTCAGTCAAAAAAAACAAGCTTGGCATTGCATCATTTGATGATTGATCATGAGCCTTCTTTTCAAATTATGCCCCCTCCCAATAAATAAATAAATAATAATTTATTTATTTTTTAATGCAAAAATTTTGTAGGGTTTCAACCGTGCCTTTAGTGAATTTTTTCTTTTAAGAAATCACCAGATTTCTATATTTGGTTTTCATTATGTGATAAAAAATGTAGAAGGATGATTAAAAGATGGGTAAATTTTCATATATGATTTAAATAGCCAGATTCAGCTAAATCTTCCTTGGGATGATTGGCACTTTTTCTTTTTGCTCCTTATCCATCTATGAAAGAAGGTTGTTTGTTTTTGTTTGTTTTTGTTTGTTTTTGTCATGTTGAGATCTCCCAAAACATGGTGCCTCTTGCCATGCTCTTGGGTATCGTTGGAAAGCCTTTTGATGAGTAAAGGTGCACCCAGCTGGGCTCATAATGTTTTTTAACTACCAATGAAGAAGTTATTGAATGTTGAACAACTTTTTTTTTTGGTTGAAAAAACATTTAAATCAAAACTAAAAATTATAATAGAATTTGGGTGCACTTTTGGTATTGTTGGAAAGCCTTTGATGAGTAAAAGTGCACCCAACTGGGCCCATAATGTTTTAACTACCAATGGAGAAGTTATTGAATATTGAACAACTTTTTCCTTTTTTTGGCTAAAAAATCATTTAAATCAAAACTAAAAATTATAAGAGAATTTGGGTGCACTTTTGGTATTGTTGGAAAGCCCTCAGTAGTGAGTAGGATTTAATGAAGGTGATTTGGGAAACTTTAGACCCAAGGCAGAGGAGATATCAAATTTTGAAAATGTTAAAATAATTTTTCAAAGAGAAATATTTTACAAAGTGAAATAAAAAATAGCTCTCGTCCTCGGGCCCGTATCTTACACAAAAAAAAAAGGGGGGGGGAGAGATTTGAGGGAAGGCAGCGTGGCGTGTGGAGAAAGGAAGAAATCCAGTCACTCATTTGAAGCCTGAATAGGACAAGAAAAATGATGTATATTATTGTTACATTAGACATGGGGCAGAAAATTCTAATGCGTAGTATATACAGATCATGATACAGAGCATACCATTTCGTGAGGCATTTTGGAAAAAAACTGAAGTTGGCTGCTACCCAGGGAATTAGTCAATGGGAAGCAGCCGCAGCCAATAAATAAAACACCCCAAAAACACTAGAATAATGGTAATATCATTGTCATTAGACAGCCAGCAAACAGGACTTACAGGACTAAGCGAGTTGCAGCATTGGCACTAGTACAGAAAGCATCTGCATCTGCAGCAGCAGAAGTACTAGTTCCCTTCTTCCCCTCCCTTCTGCATCCAACAATACAAAATCTCTTTACAGGAAGAAAGAAAGAAAGAAAGAAATCAACCGTACATTCCCTTCATTCTTTCTTGCAGCAAATTTTCTGGTTCCCATTTGGACAATATTCCTGAAATGGGTCATGCAGGCAGGTGCTGTTCGGAGTGTTTGTGTGAAAGAAAGAAGCAGCTGGTATAGTTTGCAAAATGCTGATGATGATGATGATGATGATGAAGAAGAAGAAGCAGCAGCAGCAGCTGATGATGGGTGTGTTTTTTGTGAGGTTTAGAAGAGTCTTGAGATTTTCTTCCTTAGCTTTTCACTTTCTTTTTCTGTTTCAATGGTAGATAGTGAGCTGCAGCTCCTGCTTGAAGAGCTTCGAATTCTAGTTTTTTGCTTGGAAACAAGTCCCCTTGTGTTATAAAAAAAGCAAGCTCGCTCTCTGGCAGCTCTGGACGGTCTTTAGAACTATCCAAGTCTATATTCTGTTGGGTGTTAATTTCTTTGGCATTTCAATGGAGCCGCCGGGCAGCCGGATGATGAGCATCCTCCCAGCTCACAAGCTCACTCATGGCTCAATCCGGATGGTTTCAAGCATGCTTGTGATGGTGGTGTGCATGTTCATAGGCTTGTGTGTTCTCGTGGGTCTCTTGCAAGATGTGTCTTTTCAGTGTCCAAGGTCTCTTCAGTTGTTCGGCACAGCAGCTGGTTCTGGAGCTGGAGGAAGTGGAGCAGGATCAGATGAGAAAAAGATGCTGCCGCCCACATGGAGCAGATCAAGGCAAGAAGAACCAGAAGCTGATACCAAATGTGCGGGGAAATACGTCTACATGTATGATCTTCCACCCCAGTTCAACAAACAGTTGGTGGATGATTGTCGTGTGGATCCTCCTTGGGTGCACATCTGCGGAGGTTTGAGAAACAAGGGACTAGGAGACCAAATCAAGCTGAAATTTTACGATCCTCTCTCCAACTTCTTGCTCCCCCCTGATGCCTGGTACAAAACCCACCAATTCTCTCTTGAGCTTTTGTACCATGAGAGATTGAAAGCGTATCCTTGTCTCACGGATGATCCGCACAAGGCCATCTTGAGCTACATTCCCTTCTACAGCGCTGTGGACCTGAGTCTCAAGCTTTACAACACAAGCTCCTTGGAGAAAGATCGAGCGAGTCAGAGGTTGATTGGGTGGTTGCAAAGCAGTCCTCACTGGGAGCGCAGTGGTGGACACAAGCATGTGTTGTTGTTGGGAAGAATTATCTGGGATTACAACAGAGGGGAGTTTGCGGATGCAGCAGATGGATGGGGGAACTCACTCAGTAGAATCAAAGAATTGGAGAATGTCACCAAGCTTTCGATCGAGAGAGCTTACTACAGTGAAGATCAGAGAGCAATCCCATACCCCACTTCTTTCCATCCTTACACAGATGAGCAGATCTTCTCCTGGCAACGAACTGTGTTGAGGTTCAAACGGAAATTCCTTGTGCTTTTTGCTGGTGCTCCTCGTCCTGGTATTGTTCTGGCTCGTTCCTTACGAAGCCAACTGATGACCCAATGCGCGGATTCTCCTCGTCTCTGTTCTCTTCTCAGCTGCAATGTTGTGGATTGTGAGAGAAGCCCACAAATCCTTGCTCAAGCTTTTCTGAATTCTGTTTTCTGCTTGCAACCAAGAGGTGATAGTGCCACAAGGAAGGGTGTGTTTGATTGCTTGATTTCTGGAAGCATACCTGTTTTCTTCAGCAAGTACACAGCTTATAGACAATACATGTGGCATCTTCCTGCCAATGGTAGCAGTTACTCTGTTTTCTTCAATGCGAAAGCTGTTGCCAATGGCACCATCAATGTCATCAAGGAGCTCAACACGATTCCTGCATCCACCATTGCTTCCATGCAACAGACCATCAACGGGTTTCTTCCCAACCTCTTGTACACTAAACCTGGCTCTAATCTCAAGACCAAAGATGCATTTGATATCACTCTTGAAAACCTCCTCCTTCTTCATTCAAATCAAAACAGCTAGTGCATCTAGCTAGAAGAAAACCTTGAAGATCTCCTTCTTCATACCCAATATTCAAAACAAGCTCATACTCAAAACTGTAAGGTCCTCTAGGAAACCTTCCTTCCTTCTGCATACCATTCAAAACAAGTTTTTCTAGAAAACCTTTTTCTTCTTCTTCATACCATTCAAAACAAGGTTTTCTAGAAAACCTTTTTCTTCTTTCATACAATTCAAAACAAGGTCCTCTAGAAAACACCTTCCTTCCTTCCTTCCTTCTTAATACCATTCAATCAAAGGTGAAAAAAAGTTGTGCAATTTTCACCCAAAAGAAAAGGGGCTTTGAAGATTTTGAAGCTTGCTTTTTGGGTGGTTTAATATTTTTTAAACTACTCTTTAGCAATTGATTCATCATCTTGCTGGACATCTTTCTCCTTGTACATTGCTCTCCAAGTTATAGAACTTATGGTGGTGGTGGTGCAGAAAATTTTCCAATTGTGATCTTCTATTGGGAAATAAGCAGAAACAGGCTTGAAACAGGTCCCTCTATTCTATTTTGAGCTGAAAACCAAAGTATTGGGTTTAGGGTTTATTCAATGCTCAGGATTTACATACTCCAATGCTCAACACTCATTGCCTGAAGGATGTTTCAATTTCATAGTTTTGGATGTTGTGTGATGATCCAAGTTCAGTGGTAGTAGTAATCATCAACAAAGCTGGAAATCCTCTGCTTATGATACGTTGCTACTCACAGAAATTAATAGCTACTCTGGAAAGCAATTGAAATCAAAACATTAAGGTCTGGGTTGGCAGATTATGTCATTTTCTCAACCATACTCCATGATCTTCCGGTAATGAGCACATGTGAACAAAAAGAAGGTCATCAGCTAAATGACACAAACCTCAGAGATTAACAAACACACAATATAGGATTGTGAAATGTTCTTGTTCTATGTTGATACATGGGATAAATCACCACATCAATTTATTGTTGCTGGTTGATTAATACAACTCCCTCTGGAAGCCATCTGCTGCACCTTAGCTAACTCAAGTCCTCATCTTACTTGGATTCTTCGCAGGATAAAACACTATCTTGTAATTATTATATGGTCCTTCTCTCAGGTCCCATCTAACCCCTTGAACAATCCCACAACCATCCACAAACAACAAAACAACATGTTGCCACTAAATGTTTGAGCTCGTATTGTTAGGGTTACTACACTAAATTTATCTCACAACATTGTTTCTACCAAAGTCTATCCCACAATCTCAAGCAGAAGTTATCTAGAAGTCAAAAATAAATAAAGACATAAGAGAAATCACCTTCTAGGATAGCAATGTCCATAAGTTTGATCATGAACATATAAAACCCTTATTACCCAATCCCCTTAATGCTCAATAAGAGAATCTAGTCAACACACTCCATCAAGACATTCTTACATACTTACTCTAAACCCATAACATAATTTCACAATGTTTCCCTTACACATAGGATCATCACAATTATGAATCCAACAAACTCAGACCCTAAAGGTCATCTAAATCACAAATCTAAAGTACAACATTTTTGCAGTCAATTCGTACCCATGCACCAATTGCCACACCTCCATTTCACAAGCACCCAATTAATAGTCAAATTTTGATTTAGACGCACAAGTTCATTTGAACTTCATAAACACTAAATGTACACAATTGCATGCTCCAAAGTTTATCCACCCAAAAAATTCTAGAATTTAACATTCCCCACATTTCCTCACCAAACCTTGGCAATGCCTAGTATTGTCATCCTCTTCCTCTGATACATCCTTATAGTAAACAAATAAAATGCAATGCCTAAAGATGTGGTGGAAGACAAGAAGATTCTACAATCTTTCATACTAAGAGTTGTATATATAACATTTCCTTTGTCACTAGCAACATTGTCCCCTTCTTATACACCAAGATCCATGGCACACTTCATGCACCACAAGAATGCCCATCTCCAAAATAAACAAAATGTCATTAAACCAAGATTCTATGCCAACATGCTTTAGCTAGGTTTAGCAACATCAAATCTTAAATGGAAACTCCAACTATCACACATTCATTCCAAAATATTATCTACCATGCAAAGACTTCCAAATCAATGTGCTCCTATTTTACATAATGGGCAAGGGTTTGATAATTCATTACACCAATATGCATTCAAGTTCACATTGTGTTTGATTATATTTTGAATGAACTTGAACAAATTTCCCATGGTGAAAATGGTTAGCCCCTAATGAATAGAGACCAATTCCTATGGACAAATGAATTCATCAATCGAATTCATTAATAGTTAATTCATTAGGTTAACCTTAAAGTTGATAATTAGGCTAAGCACATAAGAACCCAAAACTAAGCTAGGCTAAGTACTTAACCTAAACTAAGTAGCTAGGAATCTAAACTAAACCACTTAACCTAAGTTTAAAATCTAGGCCACTTAAGCCCATCAACTTAACGTACAAGTATGAAAGTTTGAACTTTCACTTCCCCTCACCTCCATGTTTAAAGAACAGGTCTTTAACCATTGAACCACTATTTAAATTAATGATATGATTTTTCATCACATATTATTCTGCACATTCTTTTCCTAACTTACCTAAATATCTATTTTAAGTATTTTTTTTGTCTATGTTACCTTGTTACTTTACTTTACATGTCGCAACTTTAACACTGGGTTCACGACAAAGTGTGAAGTGCAAGGGCCCATGGGGCCAAAAGTTTGTTTAAGTGTGAAACACACTCTCACAAATGGGGGAGAATGCAAGGGATGAAGCCCAATGACTCTCAAGTGCATTCTCACTTTGGGAGTTGCACTTGTGTGGGAGTTGTGAATGTTCAAAGCCTTCGTTGAAAAGACAAACAAGCACCAAATTAAGCCCTCATGATACCATTAGAAAGGTTTTGAAGTGTAAATGTTTAACGTGCCCCCGCATTGTTCATTTAAACGTAATTTGTATGAGTTATGATTAAAAGAAAAGGCGGTTGATGCATTCCTAAAGTCCTTAATAACTTCAACTTCGAATCCAAAGGTGAAAACGATGGAAGGATAATGAGTTGGGGTACGCTCCCTAGCTTATAACACTTCGAGGGTAAAGGGGCATGCTGGAACTCTGAGATGGGGACTAGGACGAATGACAAACTGATCAATTATTCACATGAATTTGCACAAACCAAATAATAAGTTGGTTAATGTGTAATTGGAACACTTTTGGTGCATAAACAAGGCACGAACAACCACAGACTCACAAGACTCACCACGGCTCGAATTTGGGGAAAGCCACTGCCTCCTTCCCCTTTATTGTTTTTTTTATGCCTGGTCATGGGGCTTGCATCCCAATGTCATTTTGTCCCGGGACTCTCAAGTTGGGGGTCCCGAAATTTTCGAAATTGGGACTCTTGTGACTTTGGAGGCTCATAACTTCTTACGTAGACCTTCGATTGAGGTGAGGTTTGAAGAAAAATTGTAGCCCTTGTCAAGAGCTTTCCAACAATATTTAACATGCCACCTGTACGCAAGTAAATAAAGGTGATTCCTAACTTTTAGTGGTCAGGAGTTAAATTGGCAATTTGACTCCCATCCTTGTTTTGGCCATAACTTATGTTTTAAGTACCCAATTAAGTCATGCGAACCCATTTCAGACATCTATGTTTCAAAAGCTTTCCAATGGTATAAGAAAATTTTCAATCCAATGAGTTTTGACCCTTGCAATCGCCCTCTGAAAATTTGAAAGTCCATTAGGACTCCAATTCCCAAAGTGGGAACACACTTGAGAATGTGTGGGTTCATTTTCTTACACTCTCCTACACTTTCAAAAGCATGAAATGTGATTCCCGGGCTTCACTCTTAGTCCACACCTCCACAAGCCCTAACCTTGGGCTTAGGAATAAAATTGGAAATTTGATTCCTAACCACAAATCCCTTGAAATCAGGGGTCAAATGAGGTCCTATTGGAACGTGTTATACACCATTGGAAAAATATTTTTAAAGTCTATAAGATATTGTGCTCACATTTTCAAAAAAGACTTGATATGAGCATCCAAAATTTTAGGACAACAAAAATTTTAGTTTCAAGATTCCCATTTGGGATTTTCAAAGAAAAGTGACATTTGGTCCCCATAGAAAGACACAAAGTATATTATAGGGAGGGGAGTGGTGCCTCCTTCCAAAGGTTACGGGTCGTGTGAAATTTGTGCTTAAGATTGTCCCTATTAAGTTCGTCGCACCATTTCCATTCAACTTGCATTAATCACCCTCTTTTCTTGGCTATGTAGGTTTATGTCATCTTGAACTCTCATTTGTGAGTTTGTCCTAATCCCATTCCAAAGCTCCAACACACCCTCCCACCCCCAAAGTGTTGTGAATTAGAGAACGTGCCCTAATTCTATCCTTCTTCCAATGTTTCATTCTAGAACCCACTTTTGGGTCCATTGAGGAATTTGGGGGTATGTCATTACATACTTACATAGCCAAAAATATTAATAAGTTATTTTAAACTATTTTAAACCAATGCAAATTATCCAAATCTATGTGTAAGCTATTGGAACTTAGGTTTTTAGGTTAATGCAGGTTATTATAAACTACCCAAGTCCATGTATGGGTTACCATAAGTTAAGTTTTTACATTAATTTTAAATTATTCCTAAATCAGTGTAAATTATTATAAGTTATTCCTAAACTAATGTTTGATACTTTAGGTTATTTATAAATTATCACAAGTTAAGATTTTAGCTTAGTTTTAAACTATTGTACCTTATGTTTTCTTGGTTATTCTAAATTATTTTATTTTAAAATTTTTAATCAATTTCTATTTATTTCACCCTTGATTATTTTAGGTCTTTTTATTTTCTGTTATCCTTGGTTTTTTTGATTTATTCAATCGTGATCTATTTTTAATTATTGTAAATTATTATAAAAAATTTCAAATTATTTTTCCTTTAATTATTTAGATTAAACCACCTTAAACTATTATTGGTTATTATAGGCTATTCCACTTTAAATTATTATTGGATATTCCACCATAGATTATTTTATTTTATTTTATTTCCAATTGTTCCAAGTTATTTCACTCCAGATTATTCTAGTCTATTTTTTTACTATTTTGGGTTATTTTAAGTTTTCTCACACTAGGTTATTCTAAATTATTTTACCTTAGGTTATTTTTGGATATTTTAAATATTTCAATTTAAGTTATTTAAAATTATTTTACCTTAGGTTATTTTTGGATATTTTAAATATTTCATTTTAAGTTATTTAAAATTATTCTACCTTTAGTTTCTTTATTATTCTAAATTATTCCACCTTGTGTTATTCTAAAATCATTTTAGATTATTCCACCTTAGGCTATTATTTTATCTTGAATTATTCCATTTAATTGTATTATAGGGTATTTTACCCTATGTTATAATTAATTAGGTTTTTTTTTAATGTAAGTCATTTCACCCTATGTTATTTTTAATTATTTCATGTTATTCCACCTTAAGTTATTATAAGTTATTACATCTTGGATTATTATAAAATATATAACCTAAACTAGGACACAATATTTTAGAATAACCTAAATAACCTAAAATATTTTAAGAAAAAATAATTTTAAAATCCTGAAGTATAATTTAAAATAATTAAAAAAACCTTTGATAATATGATTTTAAATAACAAAAGATGAAATAGTTTAGAATAACCAAATATACATTAGAATATCTTAGGGTGAAATAGACTAAAATAACCTAAGGTAAAATAATTTAAAATAAGTTGAGATATTATAAAATAAGGTATAACCTAATTTTTAAAAAATGTTTTGGACCTAGTTCTTCACCTTTGAAACCTTTGGGTTTGGAGTTTTTAAAAAAAAATTATAAATAGGTCTGATTCCATACCAAATCCCATTTTATTGAATTATTCAAAGCCCAAAACTGAATTTTTCTTTTTTTTACTATCATTGTACCATGAATAAATGTGACCGACTATATGAACTACATGCCGAAACCCACAAAATAATTAAATAAATAATATATACTTGAGACACATTCTAATAGTAAGAACTACATGCTTAATGCCCATTAAACCCAAATTTTTATTCAAAAGAATGTTGCTATTGTTATTTAAAACTTTGATTTTTTTTCTAAAACTAACAACATGTCTAACCCCAATAAGAGACTTTTTTAAAATTAAATTAAAATTTTAATTAAAAAACTAAAACTAAAACCTAGATAAATTGAATTTTGGGGCTAGTTCTTGTTCTAGGTCCTATTTTAATGAAAGGTTAGTTGTCAGTTCTAGTTTCGATTTTGAAAAAATTCAAAATTTTAAACCAATAGTCCATGTACCCATTAACTGGAATGTTAAAAGGTGAAGTTACAGCCTTCAATCGTTATTGTCCTCGAGGTGATAAGACCAGGGGGCAATGTCAACATTTTATAAATGCACAAAAGAATTACCCTCACAAGCTGACTTTACTACAACTACCCAAATAGTAAGTAAGACGTCATACCAAGAGGAAGGATGTAGGTAGGGGTCTATTACTTAAAACTAGACCTACCCTTCTATAAATGGTCTAAACTAAGGGGTAATGGGGAAAAAATAGAGAGGAGAAATATGAAAAGTAATCAAAACCCAAGAGTAATTACTTTCCCTGGTTTTACAATACTTTGAACATTCATGGATGTTATTTAAGGGGTTTATGGACCTTTTACTACTATTGTCCCTCCTCTTCAAGCCTTGTAATTCCTTTGGTGACTTGGTTTGCAACACCTTGGGAAGTCCTTCCTTTGTTGTCAACCATCTACAACTCGTTGCCTTCCTTCATAAACCTTGCTTACCACTTACAAAAGTATCTTTCAGTCTAAAGGCAGCTTTTCATTGATCTTCCTTTTCATTGTTTTCTACCATCAAAGACTAGCTACTACTTTCTAGTGGCAACTAGTAGCTTAGTTATCCAAAGACTACCATAGGTTAAGCCTCATTACTTTTTGTCTTAAAAAAATATGTAACTACTAACTTAATGAAGCATCTTTCTTGTAGATTATCAACTACTCTACCTTCCTCACTCAATAGAATAACAATACATCACAAGAGACTTGAATCCTTTAACCATCCTCCATTAAAATCTACACAAAGATACATATATCTTTTTCCATTCCATACATCCCTCTCCATAAGAGTCTTCCATTCTCAAATTCTCCACACCTTCAAGTATTGAATTCCTCTCCCCCTCCTCTTCCATTTCCTTTAGTACCTCTTCCTCACATACCACACACAAACCATAAAAAATAAAACTCTTATCCTAATCCCTTCTTTAAAATTTCCTAAATGATTGAATGGATTACCCCCAACCACTCACTAACCCGAGTTACCTAATCCCACTAGCTTCACCCCTTGGAAAAGGAACAATAAATCTATCACTAATAACTAATAATTACTAGAAAACCTATGGAACTAACTAGTCTAAAGATTTCTACCCATTAACATGAAACCAGCCAACATTGGTTTTTAGTTTTACAACCAAACTCCTCATAACCCACTAGCCATTACCTTGGTATTAACCATTGGCTGGACAAAAACGAGAATTCACCATGTCACACCATGCACTATGGATGGTGTGTGGGCAGGAAACAATTTTTCTTTGTATTCCTGTCCCAAAGCTAATCACAGTGGTTAGCTATGTATTAACCGATGTTGTTGTCATATATGTGGAGCACCCTGGGCATATATAGTATTGATATGTATACTGGTATGAAAGAACATGTCAATCTGGTATCACCTTAGGCAATACAAGCCTTATATCAATACCAGACCAGCAGAGATTTGAGATAATACCTGCCTCATACTAGTTTTATATCACTCTCAATACTAAGTTTATACTTATCTAATACCAGGCAAAAATCATCCTTGGGCCCAATCCCACTCCAATACCTCGACCAGGCTTATATATGAAAGTATCACAATCTAGTATCATGTTACAGGATTTTCAATTTTTAGAATCTGAGCATAAATATCAAGACATGTTTTTTGAGATTGAATAATTTTATGTTGTAATGTGCATTATCACTTGTTGAGCATGCACCAACTTTGTTAGATTGGGAGCAAACATACATTGTATAGAAATGTGAAAGATAGAAGGGTCCTTGAAGATATGTAGCTTTCAATATGCCTCTAATGTGTTTTCAGTACAAGGTCATACATCTTTGGTTTTGCAAAGGGAACATTTCTGAAGAGTTTTTCAATTGCAAAGACCACTTTTTTTGTGGTCAGTCTTTCCATGTGAAGGCTAGTGGTGAAATCTTTCACAGGTGAAGAGCACAAAGGCACTTCAAATTTAAGGCCTGTTCACCCAAGAGTAACATGATTGTAAAACCCAAATATCTCTCTCTCAAAGTCTTGAAAACTCTGCATGATATTTCAAATTTCCACCAGTATATTCCAAATGTTGAGTGAGAATAAGAACACCTCAGTCACACTAGCATCAGGGTAAAAGACAGTGCTCTTTATTACATTCACAGACAATGGTCATCAGTGGTCACAGTTGCTAGAATCAAGCTATCTTGAAATCCTAATTTTTGAATCCTTGGCAAGACAACCACATCTGCTAATATCATGCTCCAATTCTTACATCTGTCTATTGCTTTTAATCACATGCACAAATGATGCACACTGACAATTCAATTGCCATAGTGAATCTCTGTACACTAATCCGACACTAATAATCATGGCCACCCATACTTGTTACCATATGAACCACATCACTTCACAATCTCTGGAGACAGTCAACTCCAGTTGTGACAACAAATTTGTAATGAAGTACTTGCACCTTCACCCTTGTGCCTACTTGAGCTGACAGTGATTTCCTTTCCAAGAAGTCATCTATTTCTATCACTCAAAGATACTGTACTCAGTTAAATTCATGGCATGCATATTTCTCACCCAGATGCCACTTTCAATTCCTGTTGCTCACGCTTTGCTCTCTCCAAAATGCGGGACTCAAGCTCAGGGCGGAAATGCCTTATCAAACCTTGCACAGGCCATGCAGCAGCATCACCCAATGCACATATGGTGTGTCCCTCAATCTGCTTGGTAACCTCCTGGTACAAGAAAAGCCCAACTATCAGCACTTGACTGGTATTATTGGCTCCATCAAACATTACTGCCACCCCTTAAAAGACAATCAATGCATTTAAAGCGCCACTTTCATACAGCCTTATTTGTAAATGTGAAGAATTCCAATTATATCTATGAGATTCCATAGGAACCTCCACAGCACTTTGAAGGTAACACAAAAATGAGATGAGTCATAACCTTGTGAAAATTCACAAAGTGTCAGACCTTCACCTTCATCACAAATATCAGTGACAAGCTGCCATGACTGCCCACTGACTTTGTCAGCTTCCAACAGTGGGTGTAGATTGGTATATAATAATCTGCCCAAAATTTGGGCAAACCATCGTACACAATCTGTGTCCTGATTTTCCATCACACTTCCAGAAGAAATTGGAAGACTCGGTTGTGATGTTGGCTAGCACTAAAAGTATCATAACTCAAACTGCAACAAGCTTGTAAGGGTAAAATTCATCTCAACTTAACTTGTCCCTATGCAAGCAAGCAAGCATCTAAGACTAAGACATAGAGAGGCCTACATAGAGGATAGTGGTGGGGGCCTCCTGCACTCTGAACAAATCCTTTAAGCACATCAAAGCAATCATGAGCAAGATAGAAAAAGAACAACAAATAGCCATTCAAAATCTGACCTGCAACATGTCAATCTCCTCAAGATTTGCATTCCCAACCTTGAGTCTCTCCATCATGTGCCATAGCCAAGGAGCTCCCTCTCGACATGGGGTACACTGACCACAGCTCTCATGCTTATAAAAGTAGGCAAGACGCGCAATGGCATCCACAACATCTGTTGACTTGTCCATCACTATCACTGCCGCCGTTCCAAGACCTGAACAAACATTAAACCTTGCTCCTTAGCCCTGTTGCCAAAAAACTCAACGGCTGACATTTCCAACAAAACTAAACAGCAGGTAAATCAAACTCACCTGACTGGACAGCTTTCAAGGCATCGAAGTCCATAAGAACATCATCACAAATACTCTTGGGAAGAAGAGGCACTGAGGATCCTCCAGGAATAATTGCCAACAAGTTATCCCAACCACCTCTCACCCCACCACAATGGCGTTCAATGAGCTCCTTCAGAGGAATGCTCATCTCCTCTTCCACAGTGCACCGCTTGTTCACATGTCCAGACACACAGAACAGTTTGGTACCAGAGTTGTTCTTGCGGCCAAAGCTTGCAAACCACTCAGGCCCCCTTCGGAGGATCGTTGGAGAAACAGCAACGGTTTCAACATTGGTGACTGTCGTAGGGCATCCATAGAGACCTGCATTTGCAGGGAAGGGAGGCTTCAACCGAGGCTTGCCTTGCTTTCCCTCAAGACTCTCCAGCAGTGCTGTCTCCTCTCCACAGATGTAGGCACCAGCCCCAAAGTGGATGTGGACATCAAAGTCATAACCCGAACCACAAGCATTCTTTCCAAGTAAACCTGTTAGGGTTAGAGAAAAATACATCACAAAATCAGAATCATCATGATGCTGGAAAACTGAATGCCAGTAACGATTCCAAGGGTGGAAACAGAACTGTCATCTGGAGAATGGAAATCCAAGTTTGCAAAAATGATGGCAGAATCAATCTGGAAGAGTTTTATTTTGCTGATGGCAGGAAAAGGGTTACCTTCTTTGTAACACTCATGAAGAGCTTTCTGAAGATTGAGCCGCTCGTTCACGTACTCCCCACGGATGTAGATATAAGCAGCCCGAGCTCGCATCCCGACTCCAGCAATCAAGCATCCCTCGAGAAGCTTGTGCGGATCATGCCTCATGATCTCGCGATCCTTACAAGTTCCTGGCTCGCTCTCATCAGCGTTGACAACAAGGTAGGAGGGCCGACCGTCGGAGACCTTAGGCATGAAAGACCACTTCAATCCAGAAGGGAATCCTGCACCTCCTCTCCCTCTCAACCCCGACTTCTTCATCTCGTTCACGATCCAATCCGTACCTTTCAACACCAGATCCTTGGTCCGATACCAATCCCCTCGCTTCACCGCTCCCTTCAGAAACGGATCGTGAACTCCATACAGATTTGTGAATATCCTATCCTCATCTTTCAATCCTCCGAAGTGCGTTTTCTCGGCTGGTGGCGGAGGAGGAGGAGGAGGAGGAGTAGCAGCAGCTTGACTTAAGGCTCGTCGCTGAGATACCAATGAACTGCCATAGCCGCTACCGTTAAGACAAACTGCAGCCTTCCTGGCTGCACTTCCCAAGCTCCTCATTGTAACCACCACTGTCGTTCTCAAGGCTGGCTTCCTCAACAACAGCCTTGAGGGGAAAAAAAAAATCCCCACCTCCTTCTCTCCCCGCCCCGCCCCGCCCCGCCCACTTCCTCTTCAGATCGAAGCTTGCTTGCTTACCCTAACAAGAAAGAACACGACAACAAGCACCGCGAGGAAGAACCACGAAGCCAAAATACAAACGTCAGAGGTCCAAGCTCACTTACACAAATCTCATTTGCCCTAATCTCACTTTACCCTAACCTCTTCCTCTCTCACATTCATCCACTCTTCTTCATCTTCACCGCCCATTCATTCAAGCTTTCTTTCTTTCTTTCTTTCTTTCTTTCTTTCCTCCACAACAGCTACATTCCTCGGTTGCAATTTGAATGGATGAAAACACAATGTCAGAGCTCCAAGCTCACTTACACTAATCTCATTTACCCTACTCTCGCTTACCCTTCTCTCTCTCTCATTCATCCACTCTTCTTCATCTTTACTGCCCATTCTTTCTTTCCTCCACAACAGTAGGAATCCTCGGTTGCAATTTGAATGGATGAAATCTACAAGGAAAATAGAACGTCACGTACCTATAATCTGTCTCCCATATTCATCCACTCTTCTTCATATAATTTACCGCCCATTCATTCATTCATTCATTCATTCATTCTTTCCTTCCTTCCTCCACAACAGTTACACTGGTCAGTTGCAATTTGAATGGATGAAAATACAACGAACGTAGAACATCAGAGCTCCAAGCTCACTTACTCTAATCTCATTTACCCCAATCCCACTTACCTAATCTCTCTCTTTCTCTCTCATCTACTCTTCTTCATCTTTACCGCCCATTCAATCATTCATTCATTCATTCCTTTCTTCCTTCCTCCACAAAAGTTACAAGCCTCAGTTGTATGTAATTTGAATGGATGGAAATCCAACGAAAAATAGAACCTCGGAGCTCCAAGCTCACTTACTTAATCTCATATACCCTAATCTTCCTTACCCTCATATCACACTCTCTCATTCATCCACTCTGCATCTTATCATTCATTCATGGATGATGGTGTGGGAGGCAATCTTTTGGCATTAAACAAAACAGAAAATCACGTGGAGCAATTTCATCAACAAAAACAAAAAGAGCATCCTTTTAGATTGAGCTTTTTACAATCCATGTGAAAAAACTAATAACTGAAGTGATCTTGGGGGAAAAAGGCATGAATTACTAGGGTAGAACAACCCATCACCAATCCGGGATTTCACCATGTAACATATTAGTTTTTTGTTTTGTTTTCTGGTGATGACCAATCAAAAGTTCATCTATGGTTGATTGTTCACACATAAGTGAGTTGTGCAAAAAAAAATTTAATTGTTTCATGATTTTAAAGGGAATTTAATGTTTGGTAATAAGGTGCAAGACAACCACCCTTCGTTGTGAAAACTTTAAGAGCCCATCAATTTTTTATCAAATTTGTACGACTTCTTGATTGGTAATGGGGGTCCAAGGTTATATTAAACAAGGAGGAGATGACTACAAATTTGAGGCTTTCAGCACATACAATTTTAATCAAGTGCTTAGAAATGAGACATTTTGTGTATAAAAAACAACATCCAAGAACACAAAATTGAGCCCTTGTCTAATTGTTCCTAGATAAATTGCTCAAATTTGAGCTAGACACCAAAACCACAAATAGTTCAATCAACCCATGAAGAGATAGTTTTGGATACCAAAGAACAAGAACCAAGGAAATGAATGCAAGATTTTCCCACCAAAAACCACTTGGTAGGAACAAAAGAGATTCTTAACTTGGAATTCCTATAATAAAAACTTCTAATTCTAAATATATTAGATCTAGCAACAAGTTCATTGCAAAAGTTTTAATCAACCTTAAATTTGGTTGCATTGAGGTCAAGAAGGAAGTAAATGGTATAGTCTCTATTGTATTTAAGTTAAGGAAAGAGGTAGAAGAGATAGTTTGTGTTGAAATTGAGATTAAGGAGAAAGTAGAAGATCCTACTACATTTGGGATCAAACAAGAAGTAGAATTTAAATTGAAAAATCTAAGAATAGTGCTAAAAAAGGCAAATATAAGTGGCATGCCAAAGTTGGTGCAAGAATACACAAACAAATATTCACAATACTTATATTATCATTGAGTTCACCAAGTAGCAATCTTACAATTTTCATCACATTCTAGAAGTAGCACAAGTTGTAGGTTTCCTTCTCTTCCATCAACACGCACTTTGAAATACATTCCCACTGCCTACACACCAACAATTAATGTCATATTAAATTGGAAGGACTTTGTTGAATGGTATGAATGATTTGTTTCTTGTGAGGAAGTGGAAACATATGCACTTAATCACTGTCCAAATTTGACACACTTTCTAGTCTCTTAGTCATCATACGAAAAACTTCGATCTACACCTTTAATAAGACCTAACATGACACCCCAATTGCTTGGAGGCTGGGCTTAAGAAAAGTAGGGCTAAGATGAGAAAACCAATGGGAGAAAAAACCTTGTAATCCATACCACAACATATGTGAAGTGGACCACTTGTAAATTGTTCATCAAAATATTTCAATGTGCCAAGAAAGTGTTAAAATGAGGTTTTTAATCAAAGTTATGAAAATCAAAAGAACCATTAACCCTAACTTGGAACCCTAACAACAGAAGACCAACAACAATTTCAACTTGCCACAATAGCCATATCAACAACACAAGATCAATGCCCCCATCTTGCCACAAAAAAAAATAAAAATAAAATAAAAATTGCCTACTACAACAAGTAAAGGCAAATGCATAGACCAACAACTAGAAGATGCAATGGATGGAATTGAAAAGGGACACACCTCTTTGAAAAAGCTAGCAGGTATTAGAACATCCCTTGACGCACTCCCAACTCCTTGAAGGACTCAAATATGAGTCCAAATAGAAGACAATGGAAGAGGGAAGAGTCGGGGCACGTTCCCTAGCTCACAACACTTTGAAGGGTAGAGGGGCATGTTGGAGCTCCGGGATGGGATTAGGAAGAGTTGATAAGCTTCACTCACTCACATGGGCCTGCACACAACCCACACAAAGTGGTTAGTGCATAGTTGGAGCACCTTTGGTGCTAAAACAAGCCATGGGCAACAAGGATACACTAGATTCACCACGGCCCGGACTTGGGGGAAACCACCACCTTCCCCCTTATAGTATACTTTGTGGCTAGCCAGGGAGCTTACATCCAAATGGTTTTTCTCTCTCAGGACTCTCGAGTGGGAGTCCCGAAATCACGCCGGTTGGGACTCCCACGATTTTGGAGCCCCATAACTTTGTGAACAGACCTCAGATCAAGATGCGATCTAAAGCAAAGTTGTAGTTCTCGTCGAGAGTTTTTCAACGGTATGTCGCACGCCTTCTGCAGCCAAGTAAATCGGGTCAATTACTGACTTTTCTAGTCGGGAGTCAAACTAGCAATTTGACTCCTGACCCTTCTTTTGGCCATAACTTGTGTTTCAGATATCCAAATGAGCAATGCGAGCCCATTTAAGACATCTACGTTCCAAAATCTTTCCAATGACATAAAGAACACCACAAGCCATTGAGTTTTGGCCCTTGAAATCATTCTCTGAAATTTCGGGAGTCCACCGGGACTCCATCTCCCAAAGTGGGAGTTGCCTTGGGAGTGTGAGGGTTCACTCCCTCACACTTTGTTACACTCCCTTACACTCTCTTACACTCCCTTACACTCTTGGGAGTATGTGATGTGACTCCTAGGCTTCTTCTTGGCCCGCACTTTTACAACCTCTTTGCCTTGATTCCCGAGCTCCCTCTTGGCCTACAACCTTGCAACCCTTTTGCCTTGGTCACAAGCCCAAAGCTAGGGTTGCGACATCCCTTTTACCTCACTTTCATATCACTTTAATGGGTAAACCAAAAGCAAGAAAATGGGTCATCAAGGTGTGCTAATAAAAGTAAAGGATGGAGCAATAGTTAGTTGGGTTTTGAACATGCAAAAAGTTAATTTATCTATCACCTTGCAGCAACTAAAATCAAAGGTAATTGAAGTTACACAAACCAAATCGACGCCCTTTCGAAATGATGTTTCAAGAAGTGGTTGGTGGTACTAGTTCAAAAAATGCCATCTATAAATCAATATACATCTTGTAAAAGGATTGGAAGTTTCTAAGGCTAAAGGGTTGACAAGTGCAACATGCCATACCTTTTACCAAAACCTAAAGAACCTGTACACATAGCATAAATACCCACCAAACCACATTTGGAATTCAGATGAAACAAGGATTCAAACAAGGCAATAATCTAATGCCCAAGTTTTGGCTAGGTGGGGTTCACTAGAAGTTTACAACACCATCATTAAGTCTTGAGAATGGCTAACTATTAATTGTGTTGTTAATGCAACAGGGGCAACGTTACATGCCTTTTACATCTTTAGAGGTTCACGAATAAGAGAAGATTACATAAAGTTATGTAAACCATGATCGTGCATGGTCATGCAAAAGAATGTTTGGATGACTACATACTTTTTCAACTAATGGTTTATTTTCTTTTGCATATTTATACCAAGGGGGATTTTTCAACAAAATTGTCACCTTTTGATTCTAAATGGCCATGGATCACATTTCACAACAGAAAGACTTGAACAAGCTATAAAATTTGGACTAATCATGGTCACCTTACCTTTTCACATTTCACACACGTTTTAACCCTTGGATGTGACTTGTTTCAAACTATTTAAATTTACATTCAGAAAGGAATGGGATGGCACCATGGCAAAAAATAACTTTTTAGAACCAAACAAAATCACCTTGATAGAATGGGTGGACAAAGCTTTGCAACAATCCTTATAAAAAAAAAGCATGAAGTTTGGGTTTAAGGTTTATAAAATTTGGCCATTGAATTATAATGCCATGCTCGAAAAATTTGGTCCAAATGAGGTTTCACTCCAACAAAAGAAAAGGATCTTAAAAATTCATACCATTTAAATACAACAATGCAAACCAATGACAATGAGGATGAAGTTGAAGTTACCACATAGTTATTGAATATTGTAAAAGCTTTTCAAGGAGTAGTTATAATAATTCACACCAAAGTTGAATGGCCCTCTTCACCCACACTTCGTTACTATGTAAAAATGCCATGTAGCCCTACCACCCCAACAACCAACCGTGAGTTAGTTGTGAATTTAAAAGATCCCTATCTTGAATCAAATGACCTAAATGTCTCATACCAAACCCAACAAGTTCTTGCATTAGCAAACTTGTTATTTCTACCACGATTGCCAACAAGGAAAACTTTTGGGAAGGAACCATTAGTAGATTACTTTAGTTCACATGTCGTGACATTTGATAAATACTTAGTTGTGCTCAAGCAAAAAGTAACGGACAAAGAGGTTACGAACAAAGTTAGGTAACTCAAAGCAAAAGAGGAGGAGAAAATATCAAGAAGGTTTCAAGATACACTTACCCCAACCGAATGCACAACTCAAAAGATCATTGAAAAGGAGCAGAAAATCAGGTTTAATCAAACGTGGTCTACTATTAGAGTTCAGGTTGCCGGTGAATGTTTCCACAATAATTTCATAATAGGATTTTCCCTACTAGAAAAATTGTCTTTTGTAACTTGTCTTATGTAACTAAAAGATGTCGCATGCAACTATTTTGGAGTTGCATGCAACATGTGCAATTGCAAAATAGTTGCATGCGACATTTTTTAGTTGCATAAGACAAGTTGCAAAACCCAAAATTTCTAGTAGTGTTTGAGGCCATCCTCTAGGTTATAAAAGGTTTGGTTTAATAATCACATCTACATAGCAAAGAATGCAGCTTGCTAGACATGTCTTAGTTAGGTTGCAACCCTTTTCTTAACAAATACAAAAAAAGGGGTAAGGGTCTAGGGTTTAGGGTGCATGAGTGTGTCTAAAAGGGGAAAGATTTTTAAAAATAAAATCAATTTGTCTACATATGGCAATGCAAAAAAAAAAGAGGTAAAAGAGAAAAGAATGTTTACATGCGGTAATGGGTTTAAGGTTTTTTAAGTAGACTCAAAAGGACTTTGATAAAAGAGTTTAGGGTGACAAAAAGGAAATGGAGGGTGCACTCAAGAGGATTTTTGCAATAATTCAAGCTTAGAAATGTAACTATTGTATGGCAAAGACTATTTCATCATGATTGTGTAATTTTGGGTAAATTGTCAAAATGAGCACCATGTATCTTAAATTTCCTCTATTCACAACAATAAAAAAACATGAAAGAACAACTAGCTAATCTTTTTAACAAAAGTTTTCATGTCTTTTTTTCTTCATTTAATTCTTGGAAAATGGTCTCAGGTTGAATTTTTGCATATGTAGGTGCAATATATAATGGGTGATTTGTAGTAACTTTAACATGCTTCAAGATGGTCGATGTCCTTGCAAATTTTTCAAGAAAAGTTTTATATCAAATGACCATGATGGTCTAACTATATTTGAGACCAAAGAGCCAATTAAAAGGAAACAACTATCTTTTATACTTGGAGGAGGCAAGTAACTTGTTTGAGTAAAGATTGTTGTATTGATGCCTATATTATGTTGCCTCCTGAATCTAATATAGGGCCTCCACTACATACAAAGTATTCCCCATTAGTCTTAGACTCTAACCTAGTGTATATCACCTTGGAACCAATCAAAAAAAGGACATTGCAAAAGTTAGATTTAAAATTCAATTTGCAAGCACAATGGGTATTAGTTTCCTAAAGGCTCCTATCAAAGACAATCAAAGGCCTTAAGAACTTACCACACGACCAAGTTAAAGGTCTCCCAAGTCCTTGCCAGTGTGGAAAACATCACATGGTTCTAATTGAATAGGTTAATTATTAACATAACTCTATTTCATAGAGTCAAGTAAAAAATGTGTTGGTTGGGGAATAGGACCTCGAACACAAAATTTTCCTACCGTGGTCACATGAAGTCCTTCCATTTTTGCATTCCCTTCTGAGATGGCACCAAACCATTACCAGGAATAAAGACATTTGTTTCTTAGATTAATGGCAACATCAGTCTATACTACATCCAATAACCACACCAATCTAGCTTTGGATGTTTCGATTTAGTCCACTCACAACTCTAACAATTAAGGTGTGGTCGAATCCAAATGGGTTCCTAATGGCCAAACATCATTACCCTACTTAAAGCCTTGACAGTTGCCCTAAATTAACTGGTCGTAGTAACTCAATTGGACCATTAACTTGTGTGCAAAGATGTTTCTTCAATCAAAATCATATGTATTGTTCTATGGATTTCCACTCTACATAAAGGGAAAAAAAAAGTGAACAAGACCACATGCGTGCACACAAAGTTGCTATAAAAAAAAGGTGTATCATACCTTCAAGATGACAAGGTCTTTGGTTTTATCAGCACACACAAGTGTTGCCTCAATGTTCTTCTGATATCTACAACAAAAATGAGATTACAATCAGGGAGACAATGAAAGATCAAGATGACACATACCACATAGATAAACATCAAAATAACATTGTGAAGCTTACCTATCAACACCAAGGAGGGTGACACAGGCAACCACCTTTCCAAGAGATGGATTCCTTGCTAATGAACTTCTAATCAGTACTCCAAAAGAACCAATGTAAGACTATTGAGTTGTATTACATTTTGAAACTTTGTCAATTAGTTAGTGAATATAACCATACATTAGATAAAAAGGCAAGAAAGATAGACCAAAACATAATAATCTCACCATGTTACACAAGAACACCTCTCTCACAAATTACTGGATCATACAAAACATGAATTGCACCTTCCTTTTTATCTCCCATTGTTGCTAAAAAATACAAATAGTTTAAGGTCAACCATTGAGAGAGAGACTTCACATAGATAGCAAAGAGCGAAAGAGGTGTATTTTAGGACATTGCAAGCTCAAAACCTCATTGGAAAAACAAAACATGGATGGCATGAGAACATTAGGGTGAACGTAGACCTAATTTAATCGAGGATGCTAAACAAAACACACAACATTGTGATTAGCAAAGACCCCAACTCTTCACACAAGCTTTAATTGCTCCTTATCAAGGAAACATGGGCAACCCACTAGCATTTCCTTCTTTCTCAAGCTAAACAATGGTGATCATGGAGTTCTTGTAGCAACAAACAACACAAAAGTGTTAAGGAAAAAAAACTCAGACAAAGAAAGAAAGGACTTAAGCGTAGAAGTGCAATTGCCATCACTTCAACATCCCTTTCTAATATTTGGGGGAGATGTAAGGTGTCACGGGATTGCCCCATGTGGCACCACATCAATTGTCTATTTTAGGGTTTTAAGTTTGCTATTCAAAAAACCTTTTATCTCAGAACCTTAAACACACCCATCATTGTGCAACTACCTGTAAAGTTTTTGAATTTTTTTACATTTTTGTAATATTTTTTGAATTTGAACGGTAATAAAAATTTATTCAAACCTATTTAAATTATTAATTTTATGTTCATAAGATGAATGGTATCCTTACATAAAGTTTAATGTGTTTGGTCATAGGTTGTAAATTACATGGAGATAGGAGCATCATGTGTCATGTCAAGTTATTTTCAAACAATGAAACCACACCGACTTTGGGGTGTCAATTTATCTCATTTTTAATCGAAATTGAGTTATGTAAATGGTCACTAATGCTTAAACTAGTGCTTCACCTAAGTTCTTTGAAGACCATTGTGAAAAAATGCATGATTATTAAAACTCAAGTCAAAAACCTTAAGTGATTACTCATGGGCTATTCTACTATAGTATGATGAAACTCGGTAAACTTTATCAAACAAACATGAAGCAAAGGGGGGGGGGGAGGAAGCATAAAGAGAGAGGACCCAAGTCCGAGCCAAAAATAGACAAACCCCAAAGGGGATAAGGGGGGCAAAGGAACAAATTATGCTCTAAAATCTTGACCATTTGCAAGAACATATGAGAGAGGGAAAGGGAAAGGAAATTTAAAAGCATAGTAAGCCTAGAAAAATCTTCACCACTTATGACGGCACATTTCAAAATAGAGGCAACTTGCACTTTCTACAAAGCTATCAACAATCTCTACCTATTAAAAACAAGTAGAATAATCAAAGGAAGGCCATTAGTGCCTTTAGCTAATCATACCATGCTAGCACATCAATGGAGAAAATCGTCTGCTTGTTAGTGTAAGCACCCAAAAACCTTTATGGCAATCGGAAAAAATGTGTTTGTTGAGTGTCAATTGTGATAAAATCCTTCTTTTGCTTGAATTGTCACCATCACGGCCATCCCATGAGATGAAACAACTTGAAAGACCAAATCTAATTAGGTGGGGTCGGTGATCACCACATTCACCAAGGTGCATATGCCATCAATTAATAACACAATGTCAACTTACCAACAAGAAGATTAAAGGGAAGGGGGTGAAAGGAGATGGGTTTACTCACATGAAATGTTATTAATAGGTTAGCTTAGTGGATGATTTTATGCCTTGGGTGAACTAGCACCCACATTGGTAATGTTTTGTTTTTTAGTTTTCAGTTTTAGCTAAGTTTGTTACATGTCAATACTTGTTAAAACTTTAATTATCACATGGACACATGCACTGTTTATTCGCCCAACTACAAGGTGGGAAAATGTATGGTTTTTTTTCTAAGATTAAAAAAAAAACGAACATGTCTAATTTGGTAAAAAAAAAGTATATTGAATTGCAATTACAATTATAATGCATCATTATTATTTGAATTTTTTATTTTGAATGAATGTTATTTACATTTAAATTTTGATAACATGTTATATTGGGAATTGAACATCGATTAGGAAAGCCCATACCCATTGCACCATAAACCTTAACATGTGCACCCAAAAAAAATCATTAGTTGGTAATATTGAATGCAAAAACAAATCCTACAAGCCTAAACAAGGGGGTTGGATGTAGATTACAAAAAACCATGGTTACGAAGGGTAACATCTTCACTTTACCAATCCAAATTCAAATAGGCTATTATTGTTGCTTGCTTGAAAAAATTGTCTAAAACTTCTTAACAATAATCATGCATTCATATTTCAAATAAATATTTAAAAGTAGGAAGAGATTGGAAGGATATCAAAACCAAAAAACTTGGAAATTAATAGCGTTGTTGTAAGCTAATTTTCAACCATCAAACTCTTGTTTCAAGCTTTAACCTTTTACATCATATTGAGTTCTAATTTCTTTCCAATTTTGAATCACCACTCTAAAAGGAAAGTTACACAAGTGAAAAAACTTATAGTTGAACATGCAAATGACAAGCTCCAAATGCATGGCTAATCAATTTTGTAGTGTAATTTTCATGAAGGTCAACAATATAGAAAAACAATGATCATTTTCAACACAATCAATTACTTGCACAATAACAAGTTTAACCAACTTTATGTATTTTAAGATTTTGTTTTCAAGAATCTAAAAGGAAGCAAAGGTTCTCCACAACTTGGTTAATGGATTCACATCAAAAGGTTTTTACATTGCCAACATAATATTGTTTGTTATGTTAAAAGCATAAATAGAAATCTTTGAAGGTCAAGAGCAATAACTAAAAACAAAGCTAAAATTCATTATTCATCACTTGTCCTAACTTTTTAAGCTAATAAAAAATTGTCTTGATGATTACCAAATGAACATTGAACTTTTTTTCCAAGTTCTAATTATAACCGATATTGTGGGTAAACAACTTATAATGCATCCATTAAATCTCGAATAGGAAATTGGCCTTGTAATGTCTTGAGTGGCAACTTCTTGACATTGTCATTTCACATATATAACCACCCCTCCATATATGTCCCTTGTAACAAAAACAAATGCCCCAATATGATTTGAAAATGTGGCCCAAATGTGTTTCCCAACAAATTCAAAAGACAAATGATTAATTCATGTCTTCAAATCTATACTCTGGTGAAGACTAATGTTCTCATGAACAAAGTTGATCAAGCAAATAAAATTAGTGAACACATCACCCTCAAAAGAAGACTAGTTGATGCAATATATGCAATATACAACCCCTTCACAAATTTTAATTGTCACTATACAGTCAAAAACAAAAAAATCCTTCAATTGTGCAAACTTAATCAAAAAATGTATTACATATAATAATGGCATCATTACATTCAACCCCAACAATGTTTCCACATAAATGAATAAAGAAAAATTAAATCCAACATAAGGTGTTGTGGATGCATCCAATGCCATTTTCATGAAGAAAATGTGGTATTCAAACAATAAATATTTGACAAGACTAATCATGGATATCCATTTACTTTTGGTGTTACATAAAATTTTGTTGCCCTTAGCTTCCATGATTTCCCCCAATTTGGTAAACTCTAGAAATGTCTTTTGGGACTATGATTGAAGTAGTCATGCAAAAGATTTTCAATGCAAGAAACTAAAGGTAAGTTTTAAAGAATTTGTATTGCAAGATTTGTATGATGAACCATATAATGCACACCAATGATGAATTTGGAGCATATTAACATTGGATATGGACTATCACTCTTAATCAAAACCCTTAGAAGGTGTTGACACACCAACCTTGAAATAAGGTCCTCTTGTTTTAAGTCCCCTTGTTTCATCAAGGAATTCATAATCAACACAATCAAACTATTAGCCCCAAATCCAAAAGCATTTGCTACACATTCAACAACAATGTTATCCAACACTAATCTTGCACAATGTAACCATGCACACTAGCCAAACTTGTGTTATCCATGGTTGTGACTTCATCATAAGTAAACAAATAAAGTCAAAATTTGGGATAACAAATTTGTTAACCTTTATAATTTCATTTTTTAATGTGTTTTCTAATTTCCCAACCAAACCCATCAAACCAATGTTTTTTAGAACATTTGTATGTTATGGTGTACACAATTTGTTGGAAAATTGAAAGTACATATAGTATCAAAATTAACAACACATAAGATTTTATTCACTTTGAATTATTCTAAAGATCACATGTAAACGATTTGGTCTTCGAAATTAAAAAAAGATACAAGAATCATGAACATGAAATTGAATCATAATTGTGCATTTCTGTAAATGTACAACAATGATTTAATAAGGGTTTTTTTTAAATCTTTATTTGACAAAAAAATTCCATTAAAAAAAAAATCAAAACTTCATCTCATTTTTTTCAAGTGATTAAAAATCTTCAATGGAAGAAATTTTTCACCTTAAAAAATCATATCATCAACAATATCATACCATATTGTACTAATGAGCATTTTAAAATCGTTTTATTTAAATTCCACATCCTTGAGAAAAATTGAAAACTTTAACGATGAAAATTGTTGTTTAAAATGGTGTCTTTTTTGTATGTGTAAATTTTCATGGACAAATTATCATTAAATGTAGTACTTCTTAATCCCTTTTTTGGAATTGTAAAAAAAAAATTCAATGCTTTGGACATCAAAATAATATTTTGTTGGATTATTATATCATTCATATGTGCATTAATTTCACAAAATAATGTTAAATTGGGACATAAACCATCATCTATTAAAAAAATTCAATGAAAATGATTTTTCAAATTTTCATCATGATGCTTGAAACTTGGATAAATATTGAAAACTATCAAATTATGATAGTTTTTTGTGTACATTGTAGCAAGCAAACCCCCTTTAGGATTGAATTGAAGTTTTAGAAATTCATATAAGGATTGGAAATCCTCACAATGGCTTACCTTTATCCAACAACTTAAAGAAAATTACAAATTGAGCAAGTTTTCATTTATCTTTTATTATTTGGCCACTATTCAACTATTAAAAGAAGGTGGTTGTAAAAAACTAAACATAACAATCTCATTTTTACATGCATCATTCATGATCCACTTACAATCAAAACTTTTCCTCTTACTTGTATGTTTTTTTAAAAGATTCATTTAATAACCAATTTTTTTTCCTTCGTTTCAATTATGGTACAAACATGGCATTAGATAACATAAATGAATCCATCCTCATTAAAATTTGGTTTTTCCCATGGCATTTTTACAATCCAAATCTCCTAAAACTTGTGATTAACATCAATTATAACTTTAAAAAGTTTTTTGGGCAAAAGGGCACATCTATCTTCAACATTTGTGACATCAAGATTTTCAAGCATGGTATCCATATCTTAGATTTAAGGTGAAGAAGAATGTTGTTTAAGGGCATCATGATGGTTTTTTTGCTTGCCTAAAATTGTTGTTTGATTAAGGTATATTGTAAAAAACAAGGTCAAGGGAACAAGATTTTCCATTGGGACTCAAACACCAAAGGAATATTGAAATTTGAAATTGTTCAATAATACTAGAAGAGCCATGGAGAATACCGATATAGTGACAAAAATGTAGCAATAGATTACACACCCGTGACAAAAACTTAGTTTAAAAACCTAACACATCAAATGGTTTATGACAAGAATACGCATTTCATACAAATGTGTTGAAAACCTAAAACCTAAAATTGCTTACAACCAAAATACACCCCTCATTACCTATGGTGAAAATGCAAGGATATGGGGTTTTGTTGTGAGGATTGCAAGATTCACACACCACAACTTGGGAGACAAAAATTTTGTTGTGTAAATTGCAAGGATTGCCAATCACATCCTATAGTGGACACCTTGCCATTAAATCACATTGACATTTGATAATGTGAAACAAATCACACAAATTTTTTCAAAATAGCAAGCATGACAAATTGCAAGCATCACATAATGTTTCCTAGATAGCGTAGACACACTCACAAAAAACTAGAAACTATAATAAATAATAAAGCATGCTTATAAAAAGTCAAAAAAAAAAACAAATACACAACATAATTGAAATGAAAAACACAAGGGGTTTTTAAAGTTTAGGAACTTCTTAAGTCTTGTAGCCCAATTTGACTTATGGGCACTTGCTAATTTCCAACTTCAACCAAGCTCCAATAATTACATTGCACAAGAATCCTTGTCCATAATGCACTACCACCAACATCTTTCAAAACATGCTTCCAATTTATTGCTGACTATTCATTGTTCAATGAATATAATGTTTGATGAATTACATTTAATAGTTGCAAGTTCATGAAACAATGAACAAGAAGAACCCACGACATAAAGGAGATGTAACTTAGGAGTTGTAATTCACAAATGTTCATTGTTGAATGCATAGTGCACATGGCACATTATACAAAGTCCAAACATGATTCAAAACAAGAATATGATTGAACATTATGGTTGCAAAATTAACAACTCACATTGGTGAAATTTGACAATTTCCACATTCAACATAAGTAAGTGTCGAACGAATAATCATTTTTTCAACATCAATGAAGGGGCAACATTTGTCTTCTTATTTTCCTCATCGTGACATGTTGAAAAAAACCATGGGGTTCTTTTATGAAATGGGGCAAGAAAAAAAAACCCCTTGGTGGGATTCACTACCTAATATGTCAAGTTGAAAAAAATGAATTTTTGTTCAAAATGACATTAGTAGGTACAATGGTGAAAACCCCAAATCCATTTAAATAAAATTAATGGGAAGATGGGAAAAAAATGGTGATCAACCTTAAGAATATTAGCCAAATCTATCTAGCCAAATATGAAATACAAATATTTAATCAACCTTCCATATAGGTTACACATTGAAAACCAAATATATAACATTTACCCATTTTTTTTTGTCACTAGTAACCATTGAAACCTTTGAAAATTAGTTCATTTTCAAAAAAGGTTACTTCCAAGGGATGTTGCAGTGGTGGTTATTGTTTCATTTTTTGAATTATTTAATTCCCTAACAAAATAAAAATAAAAATATTCCTAAGGTTACTTTATATTTTTAGGCCCTAACATGACTTTGATTTGTGTTTTTATCTTGAATTTGAATGTAGCCATAAAAAGGAATGAAATTAAGTATTGGGTATCAATTTAAATGGTTTGTAAGATTTTATTCTAACAATATTTTGATTTAATGAAGAAGCAAAAATTAAGATGCAACATGTAAGGCAAATCCAAAATTCAAATTGAAACTCCTTTGAGGACCAATTTAGATGAAAAAACTAGTTTGGTTTCTTTTTTTCTTTCCTATTTTGACAAGGCTTGATCTAATGAAGAATATGAAAAATTGCAAATGCATAGGTAAGGCAAATTCAAAATTGGGAATGAAACTATTGTAGTGAAGATCAACTTAGGTGAAAAAACTAATTTGGTTCCTTTTTTTTTCCTTATAGCACATTGTTTTTGTCTTAATTTTTCACTTTAGTTTCCTCCCTGTAACACCAATTTGGGGTATTTTATAAATAACTTTAATGCCACAAAATACTTGGTGTGTATGGTTGCCTTACACTCTTAATAAATTTTAACAAACTTCAATAGTGTACACTAGATGAAACATTTGAAATCAAAATATTGGATAACGAGGAACCCCAATTTCATGCATCTAAGCACTATTAATCATTTTTGGCAATATTTTATGTTCTTGGACAAATTTAAATGCATTATTATGTTCTTGCTATCAAATGTTTGCATAATGTATTGTTTTCTTGCTAATTTGTTTTAAAGCTTAAGCCACAATGTTTTTATTTTCCATGTTTGTGAAGCTTGTGAAAATGTGGGAACATTTGGGATTTGATATGTGGGTTATATTTGAGGGTTGTGGATGTGTACAAAAAGTAGAATAAAAAGAATTAAAGTTTCCATGAAAATATAATGTTGGAGTCATCACATAAACGCCATGACAAATATGAAGTTGTATATCAACATGTCACAACCCTAATTTTGGGCTCATGACTAATATTGGAACAATACACAAAATTGGATTAGAAAGAAACCCCATTACATGGTGAAGACAAGTACATTGAAACATTCATCCAATAAAAAGGGGACATGTGTGGAAGTTAAAATAACTTTCAAGATTCTTGACATACATTCCCATTTTGTGGGTTGTGATTCCAAAAGAATTATCAATGTCAATAGGGACATATAATGTTGTACCCTTAAATTAGGCTTATGATTGACCTTAAAAAATGATAGGGAAATGTCTTTGAAAACAAGCTAAAGGTTTGGCAAGGTTTTGGATAAAGTTGCATACTGTTATTCCTAATGTATTACAAACTTTTGAAAAATAAAAAAATAAATAAATCTAATAATTATGGAGTATTCAAAAGCATGTTTAATGTAGTGTCACACTTGTTTTCACTACTTAATGGATTCCTCAAAGGTTTTCAAAAAAAAATTCAATGACATATTTATGGGTATTTTAAAAATACACCTTTACATAAATGATGATAGTATAATATTATTTTTTTGGGTTGTAAATTTAAAATATCAATGTTGACATGTAAATTGGTGATTTTAAGAATTAAAAAAAGAAGAAAAGTAATTATATTTGGCCATTCATGGGTTTGCATTATGTTGGGCCAACGATGAGTCCATGACAAAACTCAAATTTGGTTTGGGTTCAAATTCCATTCAATATTTTTCTCATTTGTTTTATGCACATGATCAATGGATTCAAAGGTTATCACAAATGAACTCTTGTAGCTTATTCCAACATAAGTCATTATACATATATTCATATTTTATAATGATAATGAAATTAATATAATTCATTTAATTTAACTTTGTAATGGATTAAATTCATTCATGATAATTTATTTTTATTCATAATCTAACTATTTAAAAAATATTTTAAAAAATATCATTGGATGATAAGCCATATAAAAGATTATTTGAACTAAGTCCCCAAGTAAAAATAGTCCTTCAATTATTTTTAGTTTGTTCAATACTAATTTGAATATGACCTTATATTATAAACATATTCATTTCCTTTCATGTTTTTAATATTCTCATGTTATGAATACAACTTAATTTGGATTTTTCTTTACATGATGTTTCAATTTTGGTGGCCTTCTTTAATATTACATTTTGTATGTTGTTGGATTTAGGTTAAATATTTTTTTGTTATAGTTTGTTTGATTTAGACTCCTTGTGGTCCTATTGGAAGCAAAAGTGCCAATTATTCTATTCACCTTTTTATTATTATTGCGACCTATTTCTTTTAACACCAATGAATGAGCCCTATAGGATTTATTGTATCAAACACAAAAGATTTTTTTTATCCATAAAAGATCACATCACTTTGTTAGTGAATTTCATTCATGATCCATTTGGAACAACTTTTTTTTTCTATGCACAAATTTGGAGACTTTTGTTGGAAATTTAATGATTTTTTGAAAACCAATTTAGCAAAAATAGAAAAATGCAATAGATCTTTTAAAATGCACCAAAATTTATTACATAGTTCAACTTTTTTTTCCAAAAGGATGTTAAAATTTCTCCTTTCATATTTTTAATAGCCAAATTTGGCTAAATCAGCTTAAAGATGAGTGCCACCTTAACTACATCAAAAAATTGGGGAAAAAAAAAAAAAAACCAATTCAAATCATGATTCATCCTTACACATCCATGGATGTCATTTTATTGGTCTAAATTCCACATCATTCATAAAGATTGGATAGAAACAAAACATAAGACTCAATCTTGAAAATCTAAACGTTTAAAATTGTTCCAAACATTTATATTGAAAAAACTCTAAAAGCTAGTTTGAAAAGCTTCTTTCAAGTTTAAAAAAACCATCAAATTAGTATAAATAAAAGGAAGTTAAGCCCTTTTCTAAATACATCATGATGTGAAAAGTTTTAATTATGGGTAGTTTCATTAGAATTAATGGCAAAACAAGAATACATTTCAAGCATGGGGCAGCCCATGAATTTTTTTAATTTGGGTAGTTTGGAGAACATTGGGGCAGTCTATGGGATGAAATGGACTTGGCAAGTTCACAAGCATCTCCAATTGTGCTCATATGTGACCCCCTAAGAATATTTCTCACATCCAAGTTTAGTTATTTACTTTAGGCCCACTTTATATTATGAGTCAAGCTGTTGAAAAAACTTGGGGCCAACTTTGAGCATTTTTGGCTTGTTTTTTTGGCCCCAAGTTACAAATAACTGCTAGAAATTTGATGTTAAAATATCAATTAATGTTGAAACATCAGCCCCAAGGGGGCAAACACTAAATAAACATAACAAGTTAAATGTGGCACCAAGCTTGACACAATTATAATATGATATAATACAATGCCCAACATGAAAAAAAAATGAGATTTTTTTACTATACCTGCACAATGGGGAATGGTTATATATATATATATATATATAATTTTGAAAGAAAAAAAACTAATATAATGGTTATTGTCCCCTTTACAACCCAAAGCTCTTGGGTTCGAATATTTTCTTGAATTATATTTTTCATACACAAACGAAAAGGATGAAAAAAAATCTTGAAATAAAAAGAGGTTTAAATTATTCCCCAAGGAACAAGGCTAAAGTTGCCTCAAAAAGCAACCATGTTCTTGGGGGAGAAAAAGTTTTTTTTTTTTGAAAACATGATTATTCCTTGGGAAAAAAAGGTTTGAATGGCTCCCTGGGGCAACTTAAGCTCTTTCTCTTCGGGGACATGATTATTCTCGAGGGAACAACCAACTTTTTCGAGGAACAATGAACTTCTTCTGGGAAAGGCCCAAGTTCCCCCAAAAAAACATATGTTTTGAATCTTTTAACAATCATAGTCATTTCATATATATGCTTGCGACCTACCATTGGGAAGGTCTCAAGGAGAACTACAACTTTGTAGTTGGAAGCACTTCAATTAGAACTCACATGCAAAAGTCGTGTTCATTGAAAGTTTTGGACACATTTGTTCCCCGAGGGAACACAATTTAAATTGCTCCCTGAGGGAATTGTTCGAATGTATGCATGCTTCTAATTTTGAAATATTCCACCTACAAAGTTGTAGCTTTCTAGAAAGAACCTTTCCAATGATAGGTCATAAGATTATATAAAAACAAAAATGAGAAGATTGTGATTGCAAAAATATTTGAAACATGTTTCTTTGATAAACATATGCTTTTCCCTAAGGAAACTACATTGTTCCCCAAGAAAGGTGCCTTTTTCCCCAAAGAACTTGGGCCCTTCCCCAAGGAAAATTTATTGCTCCCCGAAGAAGTTGTGTTTTTCACTAGGGAACTTTTTTTATTCCATGGGGAACTTGCTTGGGATTGGCACTTAGTCTTCTTTTGCTCGTGGAAGTTACTTCCTAAGAGTAACTAACTTTTAAAACTATTTAAATGTTATATGGATTTTTTCATCCATTTTTTTTGTTGGAAATTTTTTTGGATAAGGATTGAACCCTTAACTTTTGGGTTGAAGGAGGATTCTAACCAATACATCACATTTTTTTGTTTTGAAATTAATATTTAAGAAATATATTTACAACATTAATCATTGTGCAAGTACAATAAAAAATTTTGATTTTTTTTTTTCCTATTGGGCATTGTATTGCAGACATGTTGAACTCGGTGCCACATTTAATTTGTTGCGCCTATTTAATGCTTGACCCCCAAGGGTTGCAAATTGGCCTCCCAAATTTGATGGTATGGTATCTTTTTTCTAGCCTTGGGGCCAATATGAGGCCATAAAGTTCAACATTTATTAGTACCTTTGGGCATATTGAATTTTTTTTTCTAGTTTAGTCTTGACTCCAAATGTAAAGACCTTTGGGGCTAAATTCAACTTTTTCACGAATAGGAATGTTTGATTTGGGTTGAACATGGGCCTTGATTCTTAATGTAAAGTGGGCCTTATTTAGACCCCACCCTTAAAGCTACAATTGTGATTGCAAATAAGTGGAAGACTATTAATAGCAAAGCAATTGGAGCATTAATTATGATTGGCCAATAAAAAATAGGGAGCAACTATCAAATCATTTATTACATTCTTGTATGGCATTTGTTAAGCTTTGTTATTCCATTCACCATCATTAGTAAAATGTTCAAAACCATATTGTTGAACCAAACCGACAATGTTTACTTTTCTTACTTTAATTTTAATTTGCAAGCACACATATGAGCACTAGTGGAATTGCTTTTACAATGGTGCCTTAGCGATGTGGACTTGACAATCTGACAATGTGTACTCAATGACTTAGCAAAGTGGACTTGACAATTTGATCATGTGTACATGATGACTCAATAAAATCGACTTCACAAATTGGTGAAGTGGATATGGATTTGACTACTTGGTGAATAGGTAAAATCAGACATGCAAATTAACCCAACAAATTATATTCCATAGTGGAAATCTTTTTCTTTTGTTCAAATTGTGGTATTGAAAGATGTGTTGAATAGTGTGACTGTGAAAAGTTAGATATGTGAGTACCATAGTACCTAGCTTTAGTTTGGAAGCAAGGTGCCTAATAATTAGTGTTATTTTGTCATTTTGATTTGGTATTAAGAATAACAATATTAATTTTTAAATCCATTATATTGAATGATGAAGCTAGTGTGTTTAAAAACTTCTTCCAAATTTTTGACATGGTACGCATGTATTTTCAACAATTCCAAAAATAATTAATTAGTGCCTAACCATGCTAGGTGCTACAATACTTAAATAGTAATATTTGTTGATGGGATGGATGAGAGAGTTGTTGCCATTGGGTTTAATGTCACCATTAGACCAACGAAAGGGACAATTTGGCTTGGTGAAGGAGTACAATTATTCTAGTGGGTTCATGTGATTCTATGAGTAACAATAATGTAGGTAGTGTGAAAGGGCTTGAATGACCTAGCACCCACTAGTGCACCATCTAAAAAATCATGTTATGGGATTTCATGGATGGGATGAAATTGTCTCCTACTTGGTCAACATCATTTTATTTTTTCCTTTTGGACCTTTTTTTTCTTTTCGTTTTTTTTCTCATTTTACATTTTTTTTCTTCTCGGCCATTTTTCCTTTTTACATTTTTTCTTTCGCAACAAGTTTTTTTTGGCCCCACCTTTGACCCCTGATTTTTTTTGGGAACCTTTTACCTGTTCCTCCAACCAACCTACCACCCTTCCTCCTACCAACCCACCTACCTCCCTCATGTCACTGACTTCCTTTCCCACTAACCTCCATCATTAAAGCTCTAGAACTAGGGAGAGCTTTAGTAGTTTTGAACTTCAATTAGGGTCTAAGCATTTTCCACTCACCTCCATTGCTAGAGTTTGAAAGCCAAGGAGAGTTTTAGTAGCTTTAAGCTTCGATTAAGGTTTCAATGCTTTCCACTCACCTCCATTGCTAAAGTTCAAGAACCAAGGAAAGCTTTAGTAGCTTTGAGAATTCAAGTTCCAACAATTTCCATTCACTAGCTTGGGGAACGTGGAGAGGCGAGGAGCTTTAGGAATGCGATGACAAGACAAATTCAAAGTTGTTAAAAGCAGGAGGTTCAAGTACTAAGTTTTTGTTTTTTCATTAGTCTTTTGGTCTTTAGTTACGTTGTTTTAGAGTAATCGCCAAAAGATGATGATGAGTAGCAAAACTACTCATTGTTGTCATGTGGTTTTTGTAAGTTTGAAGGAGGATGATGAGCCAAGCTTGTCATCATCTTCATGTTTTGGAGCAAGCGCCCAAAAACGACCATGAACAACTATTCGTCATTATCTTCATGATTTGGAGGAAGTGCCCAAAGACAACAATGAATATCATAGTTGTTCAGCATCATTTTGTTAGTTTTGCATGTGTGAAGGAAGACGACAAGCTTGGGTCGTCCTCCTCTTCATGTTTTGGAGAAGGTGCCCAAAGATGATGACGAGTAGCTATTCGTCATCGTTTGCATGATCTAGAACGAGTGTCCAAAGATGACAACAAGGAGTTGTTTGTCATCGTCTTCATGATCTAGAGCAAGTGCCCAAAGATACCGATAAACAATTGTGCTACTCATCATTGTCATGTTTTTTTTGCAAACGTGAAGGAGATGACAAACCTTGTTGGTTTTGGAGGTGTGAAGGAGGAGTGTCCTTTTCATGTTCTAAAGCAAGTGCCAAAAATGATAATGAGCAACGGAGGTTGCACTATTGGTTGTCATTTTAAGTTTGGTCAACCATTTTAAGTTTGGTGTTTTGGTTTTTTTTTTAACCATTATGGTGGTCCTTTTTTGTTTTCTACTACTAGCGGTCCTTGTTTTTTTATTTACGCTCTTCTTGTTTGTGGTAAATGGAAAGTAGGAAGAGAAGGATTTTGGCCTCTTATCAATAAGATTTAGGAGATGTGGAAATAGGGATAATTAGATAACTAGTGTAAGCTTTGAGTGAAAATATGGAAGAACAAGGAGAAGCCAATCACTACACCAAAATGCGTCTTATTCACATTAGGTTTCACTAGATTTTGAATGAATTTGGATTTTTTACCATGTTGAAACTAGTCAACCCCCTAATGAATAGGGACCAGCTGTTACAAACATTGAATTAGTTCACTAGTACTTAGTGCAATAAGGTTGTTTTTAGGTGAAATACAAATTTACCAAGGCATTTCACTTATTAGTTAATTAATTAGGTAACATGGAAATCAATTATATTTAAATTATTCAATATTTAGTGTAATATTTAATATTATTATTAATTTCATAATTTTTAGCCTATGAATTATTGACACATGTCACTACCTATGTTAGGTTAAAAATTGAACCTAGGTACATAGGCCATGTAATTAACCTAAATAAACACCTATTGTAAAAAACTACATAGGAAAATATTCGATCAACTTACCATTGTTGATCACAAACACAACATTTGTGAGGTTTGATCCTTTGACCTTTAGAATAGAAACAAACACCTTTACCATCAAGCCACCACATTTGTTGTGATAATGTATTACATTACATTCTATTTACCAAATATTTCATTTTAAACATTATCAGAATATGAACTTTGAAAATTCATATCTTATTGAGATTTTGTCCAAATGAAATGATTAAAGTTTAATTTAATTTTTTTCTCAATAATGTACATAATTATATTTATTTCCTTTTGAAAGTGTAAAATCATTTGAACAAATGTTTTTTAGAATATCACTATTCAATAACATTTCAGTGACCATTTTTTTGAAAAACAAAATGTTTATAATGTTATTTTTCATTGTTCTAAGTTATTTCACCCTACATTATATATGGTTATTTATGGCTATTCTTAGTTATTTTTGGTTATTTTTAATTATTTCACCCTAGGTTACTTTCAGTTATTCTAAATTACTTTTGATTATTTTATGTTATTTTTGGTTATTTTAGGTTATTTCACCCTAGGTTATTTTCAATTATTGTATGGTTTTTTTGGCTATTGTATGTTTTTTTTTGTTATTGTAGGTTATTTCACTTTAGGTTATTTGCGACTATTATAAGTTTTTAAAATTATTTTAATCTATTTCATCTTAAGTTATTTTCGAGTATGTGAAGGTATTGTTGGTTACTTTTGGTTATTAAAGGCTATTTCACCTTATGTTATTATTGGTTATTTTAGGTTATATTACCATAGCCCTATTTGAGGCTATTTTATTCGTAGCTATTGTTGGTTATTCTATTGGTTGGCTATTGTTGGTTATTGTATTGGTGGTTATTATTGCTTATATATTCTATTAGTGGCTATTGCTAGTTATTTTATTGGTAACTATTAATAGGTATTCTGTTAGTGGCTATTACTACCTATATATTATATTACTAACTATTGTTGGTTATTTTATTGGTGGTTATTGCTGACTATATATTCTATTAGTAACTATTGTTGGTTATTTTATTGGTGGTTATTGCTGACTATATATTCTATTAGTAACTATTGTTGGTTATTTTATTGGTGGTTATTGCTGACTATATATTCTATTATTAGTTA
>Ga0209611_10001218_pt1 | contig 43049 bp, 27 predicted proteins | sample S1TSphgellanicum_3_FD_187693 | JGI IMG/M metagenome (GOLD analysis project Ga0209611, IMG submission 187693) | Host-associated microbial communities from peat moss isolated from Minnesota, USA - S1T2_Fc - Sphagnum magellanicum MG (SPAdes) (version 2) | ecosystem: Host-associated > Plants > Peat... | reverse complement strand
GGGAAGAATGGCCTGTACGTGTCTGGAGTGACCAGAAATTGATGTTGATTTCAGCTGGATGGAAGCTTTTCTCCATCAAGAATGCGCTTGAAGTTGGAGATGAGATCGCATTCACTCTTGTTTCTCCAACATGCTTTCTTGTCCAAATTCGTGACCACAAAAGTGGCCATGAGAAAACAATCCCAACAACAACAACGTACTCAGTCCACAACAGAAATCAATCTCTTTCTTTGACTCACAGTCATATTCATTGTCACCAGCATGGGGCATTTTCCACTACAAAGATTGCACCACAACAACAACAACAACATAACAACAGTATGAAAAGGGAACGGAGCTGACGCCTAATTTGCTCCATCAATGTCACACACTGAAAGACAACAAGCAGCAATTGGGTTGTTCACCAACCATCAAGCAACTGAAGCAGCAGCCACTACTACTTCCCATTAAGGACTGTTCAGCAGCAGCAGCAGCAGCAGCAGCAATAACAACAACACCCAACAAGCAAATGGGTTTATTGCCCAACAACAATCTTCAAAAGCCAACACCACCCTTGAACAATTCAAAAGCGCTTCTTCACAAGAAGGTTCTCACCTCCAATGGCCATTTGTTAGTTCTTCTGGATAGTGACAGTGAAAAAGATGAAAAGAGCTACTGACAAGTTCAAGCCCTCCTCCTTTCGCAACAATGTAAATTTCTGTTTCTAAAGACTAATAATTAGGAGAAACATGATTGGCAAGCAAAGCAAGACTCTCTCATGTGTATACATAACCCAAAGACGAGAGAACTTGTGTATGGTGCAAAGTTTTGATGATCATGACTAGTATGCCAGTATGTGCCCAGCAGGTGTGAAAATCAACTGTCAGTTCATGTTTTTGGAGCTTGGTGTAAACTTTTCTTGTTTTTCCCTGTTCCTGGGAGCATTTGTGTTATATGTTCCTTTCTCTCTCTTGGCCCACAGTAGGCATTCTTTGCATTTTCTATGGAAGCATCCTTCTCAATGCTCTATCCTCAGCCCTTTCTTTGCTGATGGGTTTTCTTTCATCCATTTTCATTCCATTTGTGTTTTGCTTGCTCGTTTGTGAAGCAGTTTGTAGGCGTCATCGTCATCATCTTGTGATCCATAGACTTTTGCTTTCTGTTTGTGGTTTTTCTCAGGAGGGAACTGGGTTGATGGAGCATGGATGATGATATTGTTACCCACATCAGCAGATTTTGTGTTAGATTGCAATCTTTTCTTGCTTCTTAGAACTTTTCACTCTGCGACAAACAGAAGTGGACAAGCTTATTCTTCATGATGACAAAGACACTCACCACCATCTCCAAATTGAAGCTCCTTGAGATTGTACACCACCCTGCTGTGGCAAGAATCCCTCTTGACATTGCCAAATCTCAAGAAGCTGATGATCAGGTTAGTTCCTGAAAGAAATTGTGGCTATCTTGTGCTTTGCTCTTCCTTCATGTACAATTCTTTGATCATCACTTCATACGTGAAGAAACTCTCGAAGGCTAGCTGCTGCAGGGTTAGGGTTTACTAGAGAGTTTGCAAAATGTACTGATGGGTGTGTGTCTGATCTAACTTTGAAGCTCTAGATGTGAGATTGGAGATCTATGACCATGACACTAATTTGGCACTTTTGTCTGGATCATTTATTTGGGTGGCAAAGCCAAGTGTAGAAGATGTGTGTGTCCATCTCTGCAGCTCATAACTTGTGGTTATCGAATGGCAACAAATCTGCTAGTGAAGGCGGTGTGAGAGCTGGCAATGAGTATTGAAGGAAAGAGCTTCAAAAGAGAACAAAAGTCCTTAGCTTGCTGAATTTACTTAAGCTGTCAGCTCAGAATGCAGGCCCAAAGGCAAACCTTCTTGACTCCTTTCTGGGTTAGGACATGGCATTCAAAGCAAATCTCTTGAACAAATAAATTCTGCAGTCTATTATGGCACAGTGACAAACTGAGAGTACGGATGACAAACAAGCAAGCAAACAAGAGTACAAACAAGCAATTCAGTACCTAGAGCATTGTTTCAAATTCCTTCATAAATCAGTGCTCCAATCTACCTAGCTACAAAACCTAACCTGATCGCATAAGATGGATCAAATCCCTCAGGATCTCCTCTCCATGGACTATCATGATCTTCTGATGTGGCATAGAAGACAAACTTTAAAACCTCCACATGGAATTCTCATCCTGCTTACAACAAACTCACAACCATAACCCATGTCAATTTCTTCTACAACAACAAATTTGGGAGTCTACTAACAAGCAAAATGTCCCAAACACCCAGTAATTCCAAGAATTTATCTCTTTTATGTCCTTCGTACCTTTGCAGTGGCCAACACCTCTGCTGAGACCTCTTATATTATCAGTACTTGATCTTCCAATGCATGCACATAACTAGAACTCAAACAAACAAACATACTTGACTTGGACAACAAATGCCACAAACGAATTAGCTCATATTTGATCCCTTAGAACATGTCATCAACTCCATCTATGTTTCTAAGGACATGTCTAACTCCATCGACCCATTCATCGAATCTCTTATGCAACATAGATTACAGAAATTGACATTCAAATAGATAACACTTCACATTGGGGCATTCATCCCTTCAATGTGGCTACAACCTAAATCACAACCAAAACAAAACATCAATCTTACTAAAAATAACAAAGATGCAACTTGGGTACTTAGTTTCTCAAAGCTTAATTACTTATTTCAATTGTCCACCAACCTTGCTTCATCCTCCATGCCAATTACAACCACATTCAAGAAAAACAAACAACAAGCTAGACCAATTCCAAAAACATCTCTCCTTCATAAATAAGCGCCATTGTTACCACAACCTTCACAAATTGTAGCACATTCCAGTTAATGATAAAAGACAAAACAAAGGTTATTTCTAGTGTTTAGACAAGGACAAGTGAATCATTTTCACACCGCAAACCCTAAAAGAGTAGTAAAAAACAATTCCAAAGCTACAAGCCAACCTTGAACAAAACATGGAATACCTCACAAGGAAGAACTAAAAAACACGAAGACTTAACTAAGGTAACTTGGCCCATATATGAACATCGATTAGTAATTGAATGTGTTCATTATTATTGACCTAGCCAATTCACAAGATCATGCAACCACTTGACTATTCATTTGCATGCTTAAGGCCAAATGCCCAATTGGAAAAATTGTGTGTTTAGATTTTTTTTTGAAAAGATTATTGTTTTTTTAACTTTTGTGATCATTTATCAATGTGTGTGAAACCCAATAAAACAAGATTTTGGTTTTTATTGGATATGGGTATGTTTGGTGACGGGTTATCAATTGTCACATTCTTATGCAAACATTTGAGGTGAATCTTTTATGCAATAAGGGGATGGTGTTTTTAATGTTTGGTTATAGGTAAACATGCTACAACAATTGACACAATAACATCAAAATTGGTAGCAAATTATGGAGAAGATAACCAAACTTAAAATGGACAATAAGCATGCAAAGGAGGTAGTGCAAGAGCTATAGGCTAAAAATGCACATCAGAAGGCATTTATGAGAATGCAAGAGGAGGGAACAAAGGCCAAGGATTAAAAACTTTTTAGAATGCAAATTGAAATTCATAATCTTAATTAAAAAGTTCAAAAGCTAGAAGCATAGGTTGATCAACGGGTCATGGTTTGTTTGAGTGGAAAGAAAATATCGTTTCAGAAGGAATTTTTGGAATAAAATACCATATAAGGCAATTTGTTAGATGTATGATAATAAAAATTTAAAATTATAATCTTGTAATATGGAACAAACAAATCACAAAAATGTTAAAATATTTTCATGCATATGAATATAATTGGTATTTTGGTAGTATTGTATAAACACCAAATATTTGTCCCACATAGAAAAATACCTCTTACATGTGTATATTGTTATAATAAAACCATTATTATTATTATTATTATTTTATATGTATACATGATATGCATCTTTTGATTACCTTATTAGCCCAATTATATATATTGATGAACCTTTAGGATGATAAGAATGTGTTAATATTTTACATTTTTTAATTTGTCCACATATGGTACATGCAAACCACAGTGGTTCAAAAATGGCAAGAATATTAGTCCCAAAAGTCCATATAAATGGAAAATTTAACATTAAAATGGAAAAAAAAACATTAAAAACCAATGTTTAATGGGCCCTATGTGGTGATTAATCAATTAATAAAGTCCATATGAAATTTTTTCCATTTAAAAAACTTTTTATTATACATGTTAGGGGCGAAAAAATATCAATCCAACAAAAATGACCAAGATTGGGACTTTTGAAAATATGGCCCAAATTGGGTTATTCAAAAGTCCATAGTTATTTGTTTGTTAAAGTTTTTGTTGTAATTTTTTTCAATTCATATTTGTTTTTCCATCATGTATCATATACTGAATCCTTATAAAAAATATTGAAATGAAATCATTAAAAAAATGCATTTGAATATTAATTCAGAACCCAAATTATAATTCATATGTTCATTTTAAAAGTCCATTACTATATGATTGGTGTATGTTTATTGAATTTTTCCCCTTAATAAATATTCTTATTCAATTTAACAATCTTAATCCATAAATATTTTTGTCAAATTGATGATTTTACAATTTGTTTATGGCAATTGAATATATTACATTCTACAAAAACTCCATAAGGTTGTAAAAAAATGAGCCATTGTAACTTGCATCTACTTCATAGCAAAATACTTTGATTTTTGTGTGAATGGGGGGCAATTTATCCTAATATATTTAATATGATGTATTTTAGTGCCCTATATATTTTTATGTTTGAAATTAATCCTCTTTAAATTATAATCATATGGTTTATAAATGGGTCCCATGTTTTCAAATCACCCATAAATATGATTTATTTTCATAAAATACCAATAATTTCCATATATTTGAAAGCAAAGTGGGTACACTAGTGCCATGTTTCATATGGTTTTAATGTTTAAAGATCTGAAGACATAGAAAATTTTGCAATTTGTATGTTTAAGTGGGAATGTTGGTGGAAATGTGTAATTTTTTTTGGCATTTTAAAACATTAAAAGATTGCAATACCTTGTCAAAAATTGTCAATTCAACCAAATCGTGACTTTAACATGAAAAGCATAAAATTGCCACCATACAATTGTAATAATAAAACAAGGAATATTAGCAGAAGCATTGGGAAGCTAAGAAAACCCTAGCTTAAGAAGTGGCAAAAATTGAACCCCTTCATATGCACTTTGACAAAAATTGTGCACCAATATTGTAATAGGTAAAACAAGAGGAAATGACAAAAAAGTTACATCAAACACAACAAGTAATAACTATGTTGAAAAATAGAAAACATTATAGTGGAAACAAAAAATCTCACAATCACCCCAAAGCACTCATGAATGAAGCCTTCATAAATGAAAGGTCGTGATGTAAGCAACATTGCAAGGTTTACAACAATGTTCATTATAAATGGATCAACAACAATAAGAACAAGACCAAGAGTAGTTACACACTAAGGACTATGCAACACATGAACAACATCAAAATGAGTAGTTTAAAAAAGTTGTACATGATTAAGAAGTAGCATCACAAGATGAACATGTAGTTCAAGACTTGTACATGGAACCTATAGTGGAACATTAGGATAACTAACATCAGACTTTAACTCAAGAAACACATGTAGTCCCTATGGTTGAATTACATTTTAAAAACTATCATAAGACCTAAATTTGCACACACTAAACCATGAATAGATGTTTAGATGGATCATGTAACATGATTTGACAATTTTAGCATTATTCTCTAGTAATCTAGGATTTCAAAAACGTAATCTAGAATATGAGTGGGGTAATGTTAAAGGAATAGTTAATAGTTAATACGAAGTAGTTTAATGAGTCCTAATTTCAAATTTTAACTACTTAAGCCTATGCACTTGAACTATGAACCATTCATTCCTTCATTTTTTAGGTGCAATTTTGTAAACATGTACCAAATTAGTTGAAACCAATATTTAATTTTGTGTATTTGAAATGTTCAAAAAACAAAACGATACACGGAATTTTTTTAATACAATGTTATTGATATACATTTACATTTTTTTTAAAGTCCATCTAATGCAAAACTAATAATTCAAACCAAAATTATGGATTAAAAAATGTTATTAGGTACTTATACTAATGTTGTGCGAATGCTAATTTATAATAATTATTATTTTGAGAACACATTAATAGACCCAATTGACAAGTTGCTAACACTACCCCAAATTGAGCCATGGTATTAAATTGGTGTTACTTCAAAACCACATTAGGTAAATACTAGTGCAAGGTCGGTATTGCCTTAGGTCATACCAATCATGCCCATGCCATGTAGTTATCAATATGTTGGTATTGCCTTAGGTTATATTAGTTTGATAAAAAAATTATACCAAAACCAACATAATACCAATGTTTCAAACTAGTATGCACCTAAACTTGGTACTTAGTACTTACATTTCAACCTTACAAGACATTTTAAAAAATGTATGAGAGGGATGAAAATTTTTAAAAAGGAAAAAATATTGTAATGAAATTAATTTGAATGTAAATTCTAATTTTTAATTTTAACTAAAAAATTTAGAAATGATGAATTTGTAGGTGGTGGCACATAAAAGTTCATGATGGGAAAATTTTCTTGGAATGAAAATTGGCCTCTTAAATTAAATTTTTTTGGTGGAGAGATAATGTCACATTCTTTTTAAAAAGTTCAAAATGCAAAATACCCATGTGCTATTGCTCAATTTATTATTGATTATTCAATTTTTCAACACCCAATTTTATTTGTTTTGATATTTATTTTTAGTTTCATTTTTTCTTGCACTTTATGTTTTAAGATTAAATGTTTTTAATAGTTATGTCCCATTTTTAAAAACTTGAAGGAATTGATTTACTTGTTTAAGATTAAATAGATGATAGAACATCACATCCACCTTCCATATTGCTATTTTTTCTTTATCCAAGTGATAGGTGTTTTTCAAATTTGCTAGAAAACTATATCAACTGCATCAAGAATTGAAAGCATTGGATTAAAAGGGCTAATGTTTTTGTGAAGAGTTCATGTGAAATGTTCATTCAAATGTGAATGCATCAATTGTGAGCTTTATTTCTCCACATTTGTTAGCTTGTTTTAGTTCCATCTAGAGGTTATAAACATTTTCATTTAAAAGTCAAATTGTGTGGGACAAAAAAAGAAGCAAAAAAGGTAAAATAATTTTATCGAATGGGTTTTAAATCTTTGGTGGAAACAATGGGAATTGGAAGGTTCAACTTGCAAGAGAGGATGAACACCAAATTTCAAGTTGAAATTATGAAGACCCATAGATCAAAGAGGCAATAAACGATGAAAAACAAAAATGATGGGCACTCTTCTTTAATGGAAGTTGGAATGTAGATGACATTTGTGAAAGGGCAATTGTACCTTCACCAATTGCTTCTTGCTTTTTCAAATGGTTGTTGCATGCCAATTTCTTTGAACATGGTTCATGTTTTTGAAGTTTGTAAAACTTAACCAAATTTTTTAGCTTTTTTTTCTTTCATGTCACAATGAGGAATATGATGCAAAATGCTATTCATAAACCAAAAAAATCAAAAACAAAGATATGGGTTTACTTCCTATAGGTGCATAAAAAGGGCACAACAAATAAATTCAATGTGGACAAGGATGGAGGAAAAGAAGTTCTAGATGAATGAGGGGTATTTAGACTAGTGCCATGTTCAACTAGATGTAAGAAATGTAAGAGGTTCTTTTAAAAAAACCTCCCAATAGTGATAACAATATTTTAAGAATGAACAAGAACTTTGAAATGTTTTTTGCCATGATTTTGGAATGCTTTGTACTCTTGTTGATAATCTTGGCAAAATTCATGAGACAATTTGATCATTACAAAGGCATGGTTATTTCAAGGAGGGATGTTTATAGATCTACTAAGGTGCCCTTAAAATACGGTGCCCTCCAAATATACTTAGGAAATTTGAAAGTTCCCTCCACAAATGGAAGAAGTCTCAATAATAATAAAGTTATCGGTAAAGTCAGGCGATTAGGGGGGCGAGAGCGAGTCAGTTTCGTCATAATAGGCCATCAAATGTGTAACTGGGAATGAAATTTTACAAAACGAAATAACTGGGACCCAAACTAGTTTTTCCACCCAATTTTGGTGGTATGCTGAGTTTCATCCCCTCTTTCCTTTTTCCTGAGCGCCTTCACTACTGCTACATATATTTTCACTGCTCCTACCTGTACAACTACTTACTATAGTTACGCTCGAATCTTGTGCATTAAATGCTGAGTTTCAACATTTCATACTGAGGTTTAATAATATATATATATATATATATATATATATATATATATATATATAAGCAAATCTCATCACTTTCAATAATTATTAATTCATTATTATTTTGACAAAATCTGCTTGAATATCAGTGGCAGGTGAAAGTTGGTTGCAAATTAATCTAATTTCTTTCAATAATTTATTAGTTCCACAAAAAAAGAAAAACAAGAAAAAAAAAAAAAAACTGCTGATTATTACAATATGATTCATCTGTAGGAAGATATAGCCAAATCTGGCTATAGATCAAATATGAATTGCAAATTTTTATTTGCTTTTATTGTTTTTTGGACTACATATATGTACTGAAAGCGAAATACTAAATAAAATCTAGTGCTTTTTTTACACTCTTCTTTTCCCTCATTTTTTGGCGATTGGAAAACCTCTAAAATCAATCCATTTTTGATTCAGTAATTAACCATGCATTATTAATTAGGGCAATGTGAATTAGATGATTATTGTGGTTCAATTTTGTGGCCATACTCAAAGTTATGTCCATAGGGAAGATTTAATCAAATTTTGCTTATAAATAAGATATGAACGTAAGAAAATTCAAAAATTCTACTAGATTTTAGGCTTGTCTATTGCACCCACATATACAAATCTGGAGAATTTTTTAAATAAAAAATAAATCTTCTTAAATATCAAAAATCCCAAAATTACTTTCGTTTTTATTACATTTTAAATTCCACTTTTGAGATTATTATTATTATTATTATTTTGGGGCAATAAGGAAAATGTTCAACCATTTCATTTCCAGCGAATTAACCAATCTAGGTCTGATGAAGTTGCGAAAGATGGATGGATGTGAGTTTTAGAGATCATTCATTACCAACCCAAATTTAGAGGTTTAGGGTTTTAGGGTACCTAAAATTAGGGTTTAGGGTTTAGGGTTTAGGGCCATGACACACACATTTGCAACAAGGATTTCCCAAAAGATTTTTAGGGTACCTAAAATCTCCCCAAAACAATTTAAAGCCCAAAATCTTACATGAAAATTTGCATATGTTTAACACCACCTTAAGCCACATGTGTGTATTTTTTGGGTTAATTATTGTGATTATGGAGTTAAGATCTTGTCATGATTATTGATTAGATCCTTAACCTTTTGATCAATCTCACTTGGTGGTACCTACTTGTAGTACAAAAACCAACAAACTTCAAAAAAAATTCCAAAATTTAAAAACAAAATTAAAAACAAAATCGCCAAATTTCTATACATGGTTCAAGTAGGTAGCCAAAAAAAGATAATAAGTTTTTTGGTTTCATATTTTGGAAATAGCTAAATTTTGAAAAAAATATAAATTCCAACTTTGTTGAAAAACCACAAAATTTGTCAAAATAGAAATCACTAATTTTGAGATCCATATAGCCTAAAGTACCATTATCTAAAATAAAAATAAAAATAAAAATTTGTGATGTAGCTCAGGTGGTGATCATTTATAAAAGCCGGTTTTAGCCAAAAAAGAAAAAAAAGAAAAAAAAGGAGGTTTTTTGTGGTGTGAAAATTCAACTAATTTTTCTATTTTTTTTGGGGGAAAAATTCTCCAATTTTCAATATCACAAAACTGGAAAAAAGAAAAATAAAAAGACCCTGAGATTCTCAATCCCCACAATTACTTGCAACTATAATAAATAAATAAGTAAATAAATAGATCAAGGAAATAATAGTTATGAAGAAAAAAAAGAAAGAAATAGAAAATAAATAAATAGAAAAGGAAAAAAAAATGCCATATTAACATTGTGCCTTTAGCTCTTGGGAAAAAAAAAGAAAAAAGAAAAAAAAAGAGAAACTCAGTGTCAAATTTTTAATATTTTAAAAAATAAAATGATGCAGAGTTTGCTAGCAAAAGAGGCAGGTACCTACCGACCTACCTACCTACCTACCTGTTTTTTTAATTTTAATTTTAATTTTATTACAGTCCTTCTTGGTACCTACCTGCCAAGTTGTACAGACCTGCCTGGTCGCAACGCCTCTGTCTGTCTGTCTGTCTGTCTGTCTGGCTCTCGCTCTTTGTCCGTGTCTTGGTACCTACCTATCAAATCTTACAGACCTGCCTAGTCCCAAGTTCCAATGCCTCTCTGTGTTGTCTGTTTCACTGTGTTGGTACCTAGTACCTACGTACCTACCTAGCAAATCTGACAGGTCATGCGGTTATCAGTTTAAACCGGGGCGTATTAAAACTCAGTAACAACCAGCTGCTGACAGGTGATTAATAACCGGTATAATAACCGGCCAATACTGTTTCCAACGCCCCATCTATCCATCTCACTAGGTACCTAGCAAATCTTACAGACCTACTACCTGGTCCCACCGCTTCTCTCTCTCTCTCTCTCTCGCACTGTCTGTGCGTGCGTGCTGTTGGAGGTTGCTGTTGGTTTGTGTGTGCGCGCGCGAACTCTTGCGTCTGCTGCTGCTGCTGTTGTTGTTGTTGCGGCTGCTGCAGTCTGTAAGTACTTCCATCGCGACTTTGCTTTTGTTTTTGTTTGTATTGTTTACGGAATCGTCTGCGTCCATCATTCAATGACGACGTTGATGATGTTGAGACATGCTGCACTTCGTAAGAGCTTCTTTCTACTTGCTTGCTTGCTTCCCCTAGGCTATATAGCTCACTCTTCTTCCTTCGTCCGCTTTTTCATTTTTTTTCCACTCAGCTTTTCATCGTGTTTTGATGAACATTGTTACTGTTTGTTTTGGTTGTTGTTGCTGCTGCTGTTGCTCTGTTCCGTTCAATATTTCTATTTTAAATCTCTCTTTTGCGGGGATTTTTTTTTTAAAAATTGGTTTTGGTTGCTCTCTCTGTTAACTGTTCTAGAGATGGCGGAAGCTATGTAATTGTCTCTCCGTCCAGTGTGTTGGACGGACGGAGGGACTGAAGCTGGACCCGAGTAGCAGATTTACGAGCGAGAGAGAGAGAGAGAGAGCGGATAAGGGACAGGAGGATGTTCATGAGCTGCTCGCTGTATTCTGGACTTGTCAAGGAGAACTAGGAATTGGTTTTCGCAGCTGGATTTGGTCGTGGTCGTAATCTCGACTGAGGAAGTTGGATAGACATGTGATGTCCATGAACGTTACAATGCTCTTGTTGTTGTTTTCACATTGTCTCTTGCATTTGCATTCTCTGTGTGTCGTGTTTTTGTTTTCCCCTGTTTCTTTTGGTAAAATCTTCGACTTCCATGAGGAAGAGAGCGGTGGAACCTGGAACGCCCAGAGGTTCTGAGCTCTGGCCTGGTGTCTTGACGATGGTTTCCCCCTTTCTGTAAGGTCCGCATTCTAGAGAGAGAGAGAGAGAGAGAGAGAGAGATCCTAACGCACCATAATTGATGCAGGAATCCCGTTGTACGACGGTTACGACGTCTGATACTCTGATTTTGGCGATTTTCTAAGGAGATGATGTGAAGGTGGCAATATTGCTGCATACGGAGGAGGTCTGAAGATTGCAGCTTGGAGGAACTATCTCTCTCGGACGCCAACATGAAGCCAGATACACCCATAGACTTTGCCATCTTTCAACTCACTCCCACCCGGACAAGGTGCCATTCTCTGCAAGTTCATTGTGGAGATAGTTCTCACCTAGTTAGTACTATTTCCTCCATTTGCATCTAGTACCTCATTTAATATTCTTACCACCAAAAGAAAAGTTCAGTACATTGTGAGCTTGTAGCTGAAAAGATTGAAATTTCGAAGTCTATCTTCTTGTGCCAGCAAGCAGCCATGTGCACATTTAGAATGTAGAGCTGCTGTTCACAGCAGAATCTGAAACTCAAATCTGTAACTGATCTGTTGTAATGCTATCTATTGACTCTTACATAATCCTTGAATAGCAAGTTACTACCAGATGCTATTCATGGCATAGGTATTGAGTTTTAGGTCTTGGGTTTTTTAGGTGTGAGCTGCTTGTAGTATGTGGGACGGAGTCGGAGAGATTAGCAATGGGCTTACTGAAGCCATATCTGGAGCACTTGAAAGCAGCAGAGGAGCAAGTGGCAAAAGGTGGCTACTCCATAAAATTAGAGCCACCTCCAGAATATATCAATGGAATCAAAATGGAGGTCCCATGGTTCACCAAAGGACTTATGGAGAGGTAGAAGCAATGCTATACAATGCAGCAATTCCTTTCTCACTCTGTGAAGTTCAGTCTGTCATTTCCCTTGTATTGGTAGTATATGTGCCACCATATATGTCAATAGGGTTGACATCGTTAACGGTGATGTGTAGTGAACGCTATTGTCCAGCCACAAACCTAGCATATAATAGGAACTGTACAGTCCTTGAATGCTTGGTTAGAAAGTTTGTAGATGTTTAGTTCATTCCTGATATCCTTGATTTCTCCAACTTCAGGTATCTGGACTAATGGTGGTGGCAATATACACTGTAATGAAATTTGTTAGCTTAATTGTCCTTTGAATGGCTTCTCTTGGAATATCCTAAGAATCCAAAAATCAATACTAAAAGGGTTTATAGGCCAAGTTAGCAACTTTGGTCTTTCAGGTTGCATATTAGAAAGACAAGTTCACAATGCACAGATGTAGCTCTTGACTCATGATTTTCTGGGGCAGGTTTGTGCGATTTGTGAGCACACCAGAGCTACTGGAGCGAGTCAGTATTGTGGAATTGGAACTCTCACAGATTGAGGAAGCAATCAACCTTCAAACGAATGACTGCTCTGCAGTATGTCTCTTGTAACTCTCTCTGCTTTTGGAAGGTAGCAAATGCCAGTTTATCCATTCTGTGTTACTCTCAAATGGTTAGGCACTTGTCAATTGCACCAAGCACTAATAGAAGGCTTAGTGTGTACTCTGAGCTGTAATTTTGTGCCAGACTGATTCTTTGTCTTGACCCCTTGGGGGCAGGGTGACATCCCAGGGTTTAAATCTTCACCCACTACTCCCCCATCTGGTATATACTCTTAAACTTCTTGCTCTAAGTACTGCTCTTTACTGATTTGTTGGGGCAGGCCTGTGCCTGCATGCTCTTGATGCAACCAGTATAATAAATCATATACTGGAAGAACTTTTTTTTCCTCTGAACTCTGATCCTGAGCTCCTTTTTTACAGGGACTAAAACATCTCTACCCTTGAGTTTTGACAAGCCTGGAATGACACCTTCACCTAAGGTTGATCCTTATGCATTTATCAATAACATAGTGTGACAGGCATTACTCATTCTGATGTCTGTTTGAGTCTGTCAATAGCCTATGCGTGAATTCTCCTTTGACTCTTCATTTGTTTGATTTGAATGATGTATGCTGGAAACAATTGGGTTTCTTCTGTCCTTTCATTACCATTTTCCATAACCAGGCACATCTCATTGAGACTTGTATAGGTACACCTAAATTCAAATACTGGACACCAAGTTTTGTTGCACAGGTTATATTTCCATGACTTTGGACAGTTAGTGGCACATGGGCTCTGTGTGTGTGAGCATGTACATCACCTTGGCACTGTTTGACCATCATGACTTTTTAACCTCAATCAAATTTGACATTGAAGGTTGGAGTTGGCCTAACTTCTGATATGGTGGGTTGTTGCATTCCTTTGGAAATAGCAGTCAAGGCGGGAGTCATTAGAGGGAGGTGAAACCCCTGAAGCACCTGAAACTTCCAAGTGAGAAATCTTCCCTTATATATTTTGACTTCTGACCATCCTTATCTGCTCACCTTTGTTTTTCAGTTTGATGTGAATAACATCTTTTGAGGAGTAGATATCTAAGATGGCATACCTGTTGATGGACAATGTCTTGTATTATATTCTTAGGTCATCAGGCTTGCTCATAACAAGTTGGGTTTGTTACAGGAGGCGATTGTTGAGGGCCATGGACGCACGAAGGTTGGCACTACAGAAGGAGCAAGGCATGGCTTTTGCAAGGGCTGGGGCAGCTGGCTTTGACATGCAGTATTTGGCCCATCTTTCAGTGTTTGCAGACTGCTTTGGTGCTACCCGCTTGGGGTAAAACTATTGCTTTGACCTTTGCCTTATTGCTCCCTTCATTGTCTATAGAAAAAATGTCTTCTGTTTCTTTGCTTATTTTTGTGTTTCTGAATCAGGGATGCATGTGCTAAATTTATGGCATTGTGCAATAAGCGGAAAGAAGCAATTTTGTGGATGGAGGAAATGGAGCTTGCTACTGCAGAGGCAGCAGTTTTTGCACCAACTCCTCCCCATGTTATTTCAAAAGATCAGTATATGGATATGTGGAAGGATGCTCAGGGTGGTGAGGCTGATATCCTTCATGTTGAAGAAGCTGGCTCTAATGTATCTCGCAGTAGTCCAATTGGTGAGGACACAGCTGGACTTGGTTTACCAAGGTCAGATGTGCATTATAGTCGGCGGTCGATTCCATTTGACTTGCATACTGGGCTGGCTGCTGGCACAAGCCCCAACTGGACTGGGGAGACTAATGGTGAGTATCTCTCTCGAGGCCAGGATCGATTTAATTACCCAGGCTATGATGATGCTTATGACCAGGCAATGGCAGAACGAGGCTACTCAGAAGATGGAACCTTCCCTGTCAATGGAGGCAGATCAAGATGGAAGCGGGATGTAGGGGACTATCATCCTGAATATCACATGTTTCATTCTCCCCAGGCTGTCCAAGTCAATGACGGAGTAGGCTATATTGACAGTAACAGAACCCAACTGCAATGGTCACCTTCGCAAGGACAGGGTTCTGATCACCATTGGCACTCTACCCCTGGCCACACCAATAATGGTCCTGGCTATGTTCATCCTGGAGAACTGAATGTGCACCCAAATATGGAATGTGAATATGGGCACATTATCTCTCAGGGAGAGAGGAAGCAGAATATGATGGCAGGCATTAGAACTTCAGGGGATGCCCTGCCAAGTGCTTCTGCTATGGAAGGGATGGTTTCAGATCATGGGAGTCTGTCCGGAACAGAACCTGATGGACCCTTCCCCAGCCATTCAAAGCACTTGGCCAAACATTCAACATCACCTAATATGTCCTCATCTTCACCATTAAGGAGAGTACAAGTTGGGCGCGCAGGAATGCGGCAGTCTGGAGTAGTAGTCATCCGGAATATCAATTACTTCACCAATCCAAGTGAAAATGCAGAAAAAAGCACTGTGAAGGACTATTCAGAAGCCAGTGAAAGCCTAGATGAAACTGACTCCGCTGTGGGTGATGAGGATGATGGCCCAAAGCTACGGGGTCGTGGGAACCTCAGTGTGAAGGATGCAATAAGTCTTTTTGAAGTTAAACGAAGGGGTTCTCTGGATTCAACCAAGAAAAGGGTGTCAAAGCAAGGGATCTGCAGGGATTCAACTGACAATGTGGGTTCAGAAAAACCGGTGTTAAGAAGGTGGAGTAGCACAGCAGCTGAACTAGCAAGTGAACCATGCACAACCTCCGAAAAAAGTGACCAGTTGAATGGCAGTGATAACAGTTCAGGGATGGATATGGAGGCCGAAGCTCATATGTCAGTTCAAACTTCAAAGAACTCTGGCTCTTCAGCACCATTAGAAGAGGTGTTCATTCTGCCTGATCGGCGTGCTAATTGTCTGGTCCAGACTTGTTATTCTGGAACTGACAGCAATTTTGTGCAGCCACTCGGAACCCATCCAGATGACATGTTTATGATTCCTAAGAGAAGCAGGCAAACTTCTGGGACAGACAAGCTTCTGGAAGTAAATCAGGATCATGAAATGGTCCTTATTGACAAATCAGAATTGACAGATGAATCATTCATTATGCCTGCTCGAGTTCAGGCACAGGAGCTATCAGCACTAGGGTGGAGGAGTGAGCTTCACTTGGACTCAGAGATCACAAGTAATCAAGGGAATACCATGCAGAGTGAGCAGATGACCCCTGCCCCTGAGGAGTTGTTCATGATGTCTGATAGTCAAGGAGGTCGCAAATCAATGGGCTGGAGCTCTGTTGTCAACCACAATGTTGAGTGCTTGGCAGGAGACGTGGCTTTTCAGAAGTCTGAAGTAGCTGCAAATGCAAATGGTAATGTTCCTTCTTCTAAGGATCCAAAAGGTGACAAAAAACTGAAGGACCAGGCTGGGTCAAGAAAGGTAGAAAAAAGGAAACAGGAGCTGTTGGCTCGCCATGCACGACATTCTGACAAGTATGCTCCTTCTGCTGATGCTGTTTTGCGGGCTGAGAAATTACGAGCCTTCAAGGCTGAGCTTGCAAGGAGCAAAAAGGAGAAGGTACAAATCACTGTTCCCTTCTCCTGATATCAAAGCATTTTGCATTGACTTGTGTTTGTTAGGTCTGCTTTACAACTAAATCTTTCCATATTTCAGGAAGAGGAGGAAAGAAAGAGGCTGGAGGCACTGCGGGCTATGCGACGGGAGCGTATAGCAGCTAGAAGCAGCCCTGCACCAGCTGCACGAACTTCTCGGGCTTCACTGTGTCAACTTTCATCACCAATGTCCAGTGCAGTGGCAAGACACTCACCCCAGAAATCCACCACTAGACTCCTTCGAGGTAGCGTTAGCAACCTTGCACCAGCAGCACTACCAAAATCATCACAGATATTTCAGCGCCGGGCTTCCACTGTGCCTAGCACTGCTTCAAACCCACTTAGCAAATCTGTACCATCATTTGCTGCATTCCGAAAAGAAAACACAAAACCTTCAGCAGTGAGATCAAGCTCAGCTTTTGACCGGGGCTCCCTGATGAAGAATAATAGTGTGCCAGCCAGACGTGCTTCCACAGCTCCTTTGGAAGCCAACAGGGGCCAGCCTTCTGGCAGCCGGAGTTCTTCCACATTGGCAAATCCTGCTGATAAAAAACGGTTGAGCAGCTTTGGAACAAGGAAATCCGTTTCAGGATTCAAGACTGAGTTGTCTCAGGAAGTCCAAAACTCTGTACGAGGCAAAGTCTCAAAAGCTGTTGGGGTGGAACAGAAGGAATTGGCAACCAAAATGACAAAGCGTGTTTCTGCCATCCCCACTGCAGCTCTCAATACCAAACCTTTTCTTCGTAAGGGAAGAGGCACAACCCAGGGTGCCATGCCTGCTGCAAGAAAGCTCAAAGCTGTCTCTGCAGCTGATTCTGTAAAGGTTCCAAACAGGACTCCTCCTGTGCCTTTGCGTTCCCCAGTGCAAGACTTCAGTGTGGAGGCTCTTCCTTCATTTCAGGATTTGAACCCAACACCAGAAGCCTCCCATGATTTGGTGACAGAGGATACCAATGAGAGAGCTGGTGTTGAACCTGCCTTTGTGCCCACTCATGCATCCTCTGATGTGATGCAGGCTGCCCCTTGTATGCCCATAGAGGTGGGAAGTGTGGACCTGGTGCCTGATACTGATATTAATGTTGACTCACCCTATGCAGTATCACCAGAATCAGTTAAGGCTCCTATTGAGGACTATGTAGCTCCCTGTGTGCCAGAGACATTGGAGTCTCATGTCAATGGTCAGACTCTTTCTCCAGAGTTTGTAGTAGCTGGAGATGAGGTCTTATCCTCATTCACCTCTACTGCTGCAGAACAATCGCCTGCTCACTCTCAAACTAATGGTTCTGCATTGACTTCTTCATCACCATTGGCCTACATTGCACCTCCGGCCATGATGTCATCATCACCAATCTCAACATCTACTCAAGCTCAATCAGCACCAGCAGAGGTGTGCAGTGTGCCATTGGTCATGGTGACAGATTCTTCACCCCAGCACAATAACCCAATACCAATTGTTTCTTCCTCTGTGGATGCTCTGCAATCACTGCCAGTGCCTCAGGCATCACTATCGCCAGAGGAGGTCGGTAACACTAGCAGCTCTGGCCACCTGCAAAAACTTTCAGGGAGTTCTGAGAAGCTGGTTCTCACGCATGACAAAGGTATTAAGGAATCACCCAGGGGCCTGCGAAAGCTTCTCAAGTTTAGAAGGAAGAGCCGGGACTCTAGTTCTCATGCAAACGATTGGAGATCAGCATCAGCTACTTCACAGGGGGATGAGGACATAGAGGCAACAAGTGAGGCTGGTTTTCTGGAGGCAGTGGTGAGGATGGACAAAGGCAGGCGGTTTGGGTCCAAGAGTTCTAGAAGGGCATCACTCCCCTCAAACATGAGTATTGACATTGACAATGAAAGCAGCTCTGGTACGTTGACAAACCAAAAGGAAAGGATTATTTGTGTTCATTGAGCTGCAGGTTTTCTTAAAGCTGAGAAAAATTGGATTTTTGTTTGGTGTTTCCACAATTGGAATCTTCAAACAATTATTCCAAGGGTTTCTTAATCTTAAGCAGGAAGCTTTTTCAAGCCCAGTTTGTCCTAAAATATCATGCTCTTCAATTTCTCCCTCAAGTTTCTCTCTTTTTTCATCCTATTTTCCTTTTCCTATTTTGTTCCTGTTGTTTCTCTTTTCTCATTCCTCTTTCTTCTTAGTTTTTCTTCTAGTTTTTGTTGGGTTCATCATGGCTATGTCTTGTGACAGGATCTGATGAAGGTGGATGAAAGATCTGATGCAGTCAGTGAGCTGGTTGAATAGCACACATGTTGTTGAAGGTCTCTGAAAATGCACGTGACTGTATCAGAAGAAATTGCCTATGTATGTTAGCAATATCAGTGTTTAAATATTCAGAATGGGGATTCTACAGGGTCAACTATGAGAAACTCAGTTTCCACTCCACCGTCTGATTCCAAGATGCTGGATCGCAAATCATCAGGTGGCAGCTCTGGGAAAGGTATTTGTATGGCCAGAGCTGTATAGATGCTGCTGTTTGTTTCAGAGGATTCTTGCTTTCCCTTGTATCAGACTGTAGCATAATTCTACTGTTGGGCTTAATAAATCAGCTCCAATCTGTGACTATAGATTAATTCTGGTGGAATAGCCAGTAATGTTTTTGTTGCATGGATCATTTGGCTTTTTCAATCCTCTTTCCTTTCCTTTATCTGGAAACTCTGGAGGAAAAAGTTTAGGGTCTCCTCAACAAGGCAAGCTTTTTTCTTCTCATCTCGTTTTGGCTATGTTTTGGATGATTGCAGCTTCGCGATCATTCTTTGCGGCATTCCGGAGCAAATCCAATGAACCAAAATCATGATTGTGAGCTATTCAACCAAACTTGTTGGGGTCATGCAGTTGCTGAACAAGCTTTTCTCGCGGATGAGAAATTTTGAGACTGTTGTGGACTGATACCTCTCTGTTTCTGAAGACTGCTATCATTTCCAAGGATCCTTGCTTTGGATGATGAAGCTTCTGAACACAATCAGCAGCCACACACCACCAGCTAAGTACGATTTACTGGGTTTTTTCCCACTCCTACTCTGTGGTTTATCAAAGAGTCTATTACCTATTTGGCTATGCACACCAAAGCACACAGGCATTCGAGCATACACAGACATGCATGCATGTAGAGGAGATTTGTATACCCAGTTATTTCTGATTTGCACTTGGTTATTGTTATGATTAAATTTTGAGAGAAAAGGTCATGTCATTAGAAAATTTCACTCTTCTAAACATAAAAGAGTGCAGCTTGTGTCCGAGGGCAGCAGGTTTTATTTAGATGTTTTTAGGAAATCTGTAAATGGCAGGAATATAGTTCAACAAAGTAGAAAGGTGAAAACATTCTGCTTTTCTGTGAAAAGGAATTTTGTTTCAATTTTGGAGTGACCATTTTCATTTTCTGTGAAAAGGATTTTTGTACAATTTGGATTCTTTGGACAGGCTCTGTTATTGGAGAGGCAAGTTTTTGGTTCAACGTCTGTTTTTTTTGGCTTATTTGTTCACATAAACTATGTTCCAAATTTCACATGAAATCATAATCGATGCCTACAAGCATCATTGGAATAAGATTTGACTGTGTTAGAGTCAGTTAAGTCTTAAGAATTGTGCTTACCAGGTATAGCACTAAGAAAAGTGCTTGCAGTTTGTGAATGCATTATGTATACATCGGATGTTGATGCACAGCCTCAAATCACTTCCATCTGCTTGTAAGTACAAGTTTCGCCCATTGAAGCCATACAAAGATGAGAAGCAAATTTATTGTGAAATACATGCAAATGAGATCATGACTTGTATGGTAAAAGATCGTTGTTGCTTCACCCATGAGCAGCACCCCATGTAATTATGTGATTTGTCAAAACAGATGAGAAGATTACAAATATGAGTGTTTTGTCATCACTCGGAGATGCATAAGAACAGGTATATATCATACAGTGAAATGTCAAAAGCTAAACAGGGTTAGCCACAATAGGTGCCATCCATGGATGCGGGAGTCTGTCCCATTTATAAAAATAGGAGGTTTTGTCACCACACTCCCTCCACAAATTTGGAAATCTCCTCACATTTTCCTGAGGTTATCAAGTCGTGCTTGGAGATCACTGTCTATTCCACCATCATCTGCAGCAGTGGATGCTCCTGTCGGTTGTGCAACTTTGGAGGGTGTGGCTTGTGCAGGTACTGCAGATACATTAGCTGGAGCATGCACTAGCTGCAAGTGACACACCCATTCACACTGTCAAAACACATCCAAGGCAACTACAAGGGGAAGAAAAAAGACACAAATAGTTTACAATTGTGAAAGACTTGTGAACACTCACAATCCCTTCCACAGGAACAAGAGAAAGACAGTGTGACAGCATTTTAACAGGCAACAGAAAAGTAGTCAGATCACTGAGAAGCAAGCAGGCACAATAAAACAAAGAACGGGAGAAGTACATAGGTAGAGAATTAGGCATTGTTGTCTCTGATGTTGCAGTATACATGTACAGCCTGGATGCTGTTCCAGAACAATGAGCAGATCTTCTCACATCTGGTTCCCTCTTTCCTTTCTTGCTCTTCAGGCAAATACTGATTTTTAGTTTCTCCACAGAAAGTAGCTCTCAGAAATTGTAGTAGAGGTGTGGTGGTTCTTTTTCCCGTCTTTTGTTCTTAAGCTTGTTTCTGTTCATTACTGCCTAACCCTAAGCCAAAAAAGGTTGGAGGTTGAATATCTCTTAAGAGTTTCATCAGGCATGGAAAACTGCGCACCTGAGAATCAAGATCAACACCGATCTCATCAAGAACTTGACTGACAAGCTCGTCTGTCTCCTCTTCCTCCTCATCTCCTTCTAAGGCATCATCAATAGCATCTCCCATGACTTCTGTTGTCATTTCCATTCTCTCATTTTGCCTCTCAAATTCTTGCATGATCTTTTGCAATGCTGGGAGGTTGAGCTGCCTGTTCATCTGGCCCATAGCCTTTGTAACTCCCTTCATGGCTTCAGCCATTGCCTGGGTCGACTTCAAAGTCTACACCAAGACCACCAGCACCCATTGATTGACCCCCTTAGTTGCAACCCAATTTTCATAAACAAAAAAACTGCATGGAATGGAACTGTCTGCACCAAACCACAGCAGGCTTCAAAACTGCTACATTTCTCATATGCATTGACAATACATAAGCAAATGCGGAGAGAATGTTGAAGGAGGAGACTGACCTGAATGCGAAGAGAAATGCCTTGCAGCTGTGATTTTAAGCCATAGAACTTAGTGATTTGATGCCGTGTCCGTATCAAATCCTTTGCCATCACCCTCACTGCACCCTACACTTCGCCAAAAACTCACTCTTCAAAACCAGGACATCCGAGAAACAGAAGATTATGCACAACAAAAAAGATTTGTCAACCATCCATGATGCTGTACAGCTATGGACTGGAGTGACTCATATGAGGAAGGACTCCTGAACTACTTGTGCAGCTTGATAGCCTGAGAAAAGCTCACCATTTGTCCTTGTTTTGCGGTCTTTTTAATCTCTGCAATAAGCTTCTTCTCCTGAGTCTGAAGACTCTGTCTTTCTCGCTCAATTTCTCTGATGGACTTGTCAAGCATTCGTTTATTCTCTCGCAGAAGCTCTGCACGACAAACCCACAATCAACAGAGGATTCTTTGCAACAAACAGAGGTCAACCCAAGCAAATCCCACATGGGGGGGTCCTCCATGGGTACAGCATAGCTGATGCTGCTCATAATAAAACCAGAAAAAAGAAAAAAACAATTATCTTCAACAACTCACCTGCGGGAGTCTTCTTCTTCCCGAAGAGGTTGAAACTCATCTTGTTGTCGAAACCCTAAAGTGGTTTTCAGAGCAAAATAGTGAAAGCTCACCACCAACCTTCCTCCTCTTCTCTCCTCTCTGCGATCTGACGCCCTTATAGGTAACTGAGTACCACAAGAAACCTTCTGGCATCAACTACAAGAAGGCAGGCTGTCTACAATTCTCAATTGTGCACACAAGTGAAGCAAGCAAGCAAGCAAAGGAGATGGTCCAATAAGATCTGGAAACGTGATAGTGACTCAAGGAACTCCAAGAAGCTCCACTACAGACTTCAAGCGAGTAGTATGGAAACAGCTTCTCCCCACGGACATGAAGTCTAACCCAGATCTGCTGCTTAAGGGGTCGAAGAATCTTTCTGCAAGAAGAAGCGCGAACAAGAAGTGGTTCTTCTGTTCTGTTCTTGCTCAGAAGAAGAATTAGTGGTGTCTACAGCAGACGGCGGTTTAGCATGTAAAGCTAGAGTGGAGCTTTTTTTTTCTTCTTTTTTCCGCTTTTTTGCTTTTTTGCTCCCAGATCTGAATAGCGAAAGTCTCAACTTACAAACGTGAAATTGCACAAACGGCGATGACGACTGTTGTTGTATCGAAACCCTGAAGACGACAAAAAGAGAAACTGAAAGAACAAACCAGATCGACTACTGCGAAGAAGTCCAAATTTTTTTACAAAAAGCAGCAGAATTAATTCAATTTGCTGTTTTAGAGATGAAAAAGAAGAAGAAGAACAAGAAGAAGCAAATCTGAACAAGTGTTTCCGAGAAGCTCCGAAGATTTTGTTCTGGACGGACGCGAATTCTCGGCGATTTCAGCGAATCTGCCCCCGCCTTCTTTGCAGCGCGTTTGCGTTGTCGTCGTCGTCTTCTTCTTGCAGCGTTCTTGGGACGAGCGCGGCGCCATAGCTAGCGTCGATGCGCCGTCCGCTCACTGGACGACAGGAGTTACACGTCGAACGAAAACGCAGTTTCTCGCCGTCCAAGCGCCCTCAGGTCGGTGAATAGAATACCAGTCTTGGACTGGAATACAGGTTGCACTCGGATATCAACCCGGGTATCAATATGAGCATGAGGATATCCAACCAGTGGGGGTATGGTTTGCTCATCATACTATGGTTGGGATCATATTGCCATGCTATGTGAAAATTGGATACTTTGACTCATAACTAGACTAGATTTGAATCGTAACAACATTTTAGGTACCTTGATCTATTTTCATATACAACTATTTATGAACATCAATGTCATGGTATGAATATCAACTTGGTTTTGGTGTAAGGTGTGAATTGTAAATTTGTAAGCTATGTTGTTCTTCAACTTGGCGGGAAGTTGTTACATTATAGCTAAGAAAAGGTGGCTCTTCAATGTGCATGATGTGATGCAAAAATTGAGTTTGAGGATTTTAACTATACAGAAGGAGTAATCCATTCAATGTGCATGGTTCTCTGTTCCATAAGCTTAGTAGGAATATCTAAGGTGGAAGAACATAAAATAAACATTGTAAACTACTACCACTCACTCACAATATTTTTCATTCTTCACATCTTGAATTCAATATTCTCTCAAAATGCTGATTTGTGTGCGCATCATTATGATCATATGGTGGTTGGTGTCACTATTGTGGTGTTCACTCATTACCCTAGTGATGTTGGTAATGATGGTGCTTGAATCATAAGTCAGCAACTAGTTTCAAGACTTATGCATGGGCTTTTAGGTTTTTGTTCTTATATAGGAGTAGTGTTCACAAGTCAAGTTTGGGTACTTGGTGAAATGGATCCTACAAGGGAGTTCATTACAACTAATGAGTTTTGGGATGTTGAAAGGTTAAACACGTGACTTATAGAAGACTCCATGTTTAAAACTTTAGAAACCAAGTGGAGGTCCTATCTATTGAGGAAGAAGCAATTTGGAGAGTGTAACTATAGCAGCTAGAGGCAAACATGAAGTTTTGGTTCACAAACCACCGCACTTCCATAGTGTGGGCTATTTCTATCCTAAACAACCATTTTGAAAAAGTTTTGTTAGGGGCACCATAAACCATGAGGTGCATTATTTGCCACGTCACTAAACAAGTTCAAACTTCAAACAACAACACTTGTGAACGCAAGGGCCTTCTCACCTACAATCCAACACATGGCATCACTTTCATAAAGAAACACATTGACAATGAGCACAAGGCCATTGTTGCCAAGTATGTTTTGCATCGTAAAAATGAAGACAAAGCTTCTAGTCCAGGTTATGAAAGAACAAGAAGTGCAAATGAGCTACACCTTTTGCCGTAATTAATTTTTTTTCAAATGTTCGATTTTACAAAAGTTCTAATCCCCTTCAACTAGTCTTCATTGAAAACCTAGTTCTATTCATTATGAAGGGAGTATGTGCCACTATCTGCAATGGAATATTCTTGCCTATGACATTTGGACATGTAACAAAATGGTAAAGTTCATTTTTCTACTTGAAAACAACTTGTCAAATAACACTTGCCTTTTGTGCTTGCTAAGTGCATGGATTGTTATGTTCTACCTATGTTAACACAATGTGATACAATTTTTATCACATTCAATTTATGGATGAATCAAATTGGGTTTGACACCTTTGCACTCATTGTGAACTTCTTGGATTGGGATTGGTACCTTGCCATATCAATATCGACTTATTTGAGGCTACAAATACTAGCGGAATTGCATTGTAGAGCTTGTGAAGCCTTTTAGTTGAATTCTAGTTGACCAACAAAATATTGGCTTATGTGAAGGACAAAAGCAAGAATCTAACCACCTTGAATTTAACCATGTCCATTGTTGTGTCTTATGATGTCCTTCAATTGGAAAAGCCTTTTTTTGGCACATGTGATCTCAAAGGTTTGTTTGCATGTTACAAATGAAGAAAAAGTTTGTCAAGGCATGAAGGTTTCTTTGGAAAACCCCCAATCTACCCTACAAAAAACCATCACTTGGACAAAAAAGTCAAGCAAAGGGAGGCAAGAATGGGAAGCTCCTTGTTGAGAAGTAAATTTGCATCCAAGAAAGTTGAAAACCTTTGTGAAAACTAGGTTTGCTTCAAAAGTTGTATTTTACCAAGAGACATTGAAATATGCCGACACCATCACAATTTGTTATAGTCACCAATCTTTGCATTTATAAGCATGTGTTTTGTTTAGTCTAACTTGGGCTATTACAAGGGCAATGATTGAAATCTTGAACCAAGTTATTAAACAATATGTTCTCAACTAGACTAGAAGTTACTAGTTGTTGTCTGATGTTTTTTATGTTACAATTTTCATTAGCATTAAGTTTCAAGTTGAGTATAATTTTAGGGTGTCTATTTTTCCTCCTTTGACTTGTGGAAATTTTGATGCAAAGTTGGAAATCTTGAATGTTAAAATGGCAATAGAATCTTTACGTGTCTTTCAACCTTTTCTTGCATTTTGTGTTCAATTTGATGTAACCATGGCCCATAACATGATGACATTCATGTTAGACCCTAAAGATAAGGGCTTAAATTGTGTAGCAGACTTAATTGGGAAGGATAAAGATTGGGTTTTAATGGAGAAGTATGACAAAAAAATTTGGTTCCACTTTTAATTGTGGTATTCAAGACCCTTTATCATGGCCCCCCACAACACTTCCTCCAAATCCACTTGTTCTTGATCACTCGTTGTTTAATGAACCAACATTCGTGCAATAGAAGCTAATGAAGGCTTGCTAAAATCTAAATTGTCTTTATTTCATCATATTTTGGTTTTAAAAGAAGACTTGACAAGTCCTTTTGTTTGGTGGAAGACGAATTAATCCCAATTCCTAAATGTTGGATTCTTGGCAAGATAAATTTTTGGAATTGAAGAAGTCAAATCGGAACTAAGTTCATTTTTAACATTGTTGGTGTGACGCATGCCCAAGCTCCTTGATGGACTCAACTACGAATCCAAAGAAGAAGACAACGGAAGGAGGAGTTGGGGCATGTTCCCTGGCTTGCAGCACTTCGAGGGTAGAGGGGTGTGCTAGAGCTCCGAGATGGGACTAGGAAGATTGACAAGCAAATCACTTACTCACACAGACCTGCACAAACCAAACAATAAGTTAGTTAGTGCGTAGCTGGTATCCTTTGGTGCACGGATGAACACGGGCAAACACAGACTCACAAGATTCACCATGGCCCGGACTTGGGGGAAGCCACCACCTTGCCCTTATAGTATACTCTATGCATGGCCACGGGACTAGCAGCCAAATGTCATTTTGTCCTAGGACTTCTAAGTGGGAGTCTCGAAATCCCCAAAATTGGGACTCCCGCAACTTTGGGGGCCCATAAGTTTGTGTGTAGACCTATGATTAAAACGAGGTCTCAAGCAAAGTTATAGCCCTTGTCAAAAAATTTCCAACAATATGTCGTACGCCACCTACATACAAGGAAATCAGGGCAATTCTTGACTTTTAGTGGTCTAGAATCAAATTGCCAATTTGACTCTTGGTCCTTCTTTTGGTGATAACTTGTGTTTGAAGTGTCCACATGGGTCATGCAAGCTCATTTTAGACATCTAAGTTCCAAGAGCTTTCCAATGATATAATGAACTATTTAATCCAATGAGTTTTGACCCCTACAATTGCCCTTTAAAAATTCAGAAGTTCATTGGGACTCCAACTCCCAAAATGGGAGCTCACTTGGGAGTGTGGAGGTTCATTCCTTCAACTTTCTTGCACCCCGGGAGCATGAAATGTGACTCCTGAGTTCATTCTTGGCCCACACCTTCACAAGCCCTTGCCTTGGTCACGAGCCCAAGGCTAGGGTTGCGACAATTGGTGTTTTGACTAATTTATAATGCTGCTAATTAGGTCTTGATAATGTGGATGCCTTGGTGATCATTTACAAAAAATGGCCTAACGATGCAAGGACAAATTGCAAACTCACTGAAAAAGGCATCACTAAGTATTTTTGTGCAAAAAACAAACTACTTGATGAATATGAGAATGAACTTCAGGAACAAGGCTATTTTCAGGATGAATAAAAAAGCTTTATGATTTTATGTTCAAGTTGGAAATCCTTTCTTAGTGCTCCTACTGGCTATTTGCTACCTCCTTTTTTCATCAAATGCTAATTTTATTTCCATTTCAAGGGACGTGGCTATGTTTTTTAAAAAAATTGTGATTGTGTTTGGCCCCATGAACCTTTGATCAATGATATACATTGCTGCAAGTTTTTGGACCTTTGCCAATCAAATGTTTGGTGAAGTTCTAGTTGGCTAACTTATTTATTTCATCAAGTGACCACTTTTTTTTTCCAAGTTTGTAGCACATTAAGGCTTTGATATGATGTTTCATGTAATTGTGATAATTTTGGGACCTCTGCAAATCAAAATAATGTGTAGTGCTTATGTTGGTACTTGGTACCATGTTTTGGGTGTTATCAAATGATGATTTTTTTTCAACTTCCCAATTTATAAACTTGTAGATTAATTTTTGTGTTGATTATGCTTAACCTAGCCCTAGCCTCTAATTAATGATGCATTAGTGATGAATTTGGGACCTCTTCAAATCAAATTTGTTGCAATGCCTATTGCTAGTTACTTTATATGATTTATCAAGTAATGGTTTTTTTCCAACTTGGGACCTCTTCACATAGATTAATTTTATCTTGGCACCTCTACCTCTAATCAATGATGCATTAATGATGAATATAAGACCTTTTCAAATCAAGGTTGTCATAATATTTTTTGCTAGTTATTGTATATGACTTATCAAGTGATGGTTTTTTTTTCCAACTTGGGATTTACATTTGCAGATGAATTTTATTAATTTTTTGCCTTTGATAATATTAATATTAATAATACTATTTTTTTCCAACTTGGCAGCCTTAGCCTTTGATCAATGATGCATTTGTGATGATTTTGGGACATTTGCAAATCAATTTTGTTGTGACCATGTTTTATTGGGTTTTTTTGGTGGGTCAATCAAGGATTTTTTCCTTTCAACTTATGCAAACATTTTTTTGTGGCATCACACATTAAATCAACATATTCATATTGATCCTATGTACCCTTCTAGTATCACACATTTCAATACCATGATATTCATACCATTGTGTGAAAATTGTAAACTTTGTACATATTGATACCACTTGGTATGAGTTTTCACATTTTCACCCCAATACTTGTACTGCCATGGTATATGAATTTCAAAAAAGTCAAAAACCCATATGAGATGGACATGTTAAAAATCCAATACTAGTCCAACATTGGTGAATACCAATATACCAAAAAATAAGTAAAAGGTTTTTCTTTTTTCTTTTTTTGGTCCTTCAATTTTGTGAGGTTTTTCAAGTGGCAATCATCTATATGTACATTTAGCCAAATTTGGTGATGTTCAAAACAAAAAAGTAAGAAAAAAAATATAAAAACTTATGCAACTTTTCATATTGTAAGCAATTGTGGAGAGGTTTTGGGTGGTTTGATAATTTTAAAAAATCTTCTTTTTAGCAAGTTTTCTTTTAAAGAAGAAAAAGGAAGTTGTCACCAAAAAAAAAAATCAAAATATTTTTTTCACAAAATGCCAAGAATTTGTGACTCAAATAAATCATTGAAAAGGACAAAAGTAAGTAGTGCCAAATTGCCAATAATTGGTGAAAATTCTTATTAAAAGTATTTTGGAAGACAAAAAATATTTTGGAAAAAAACTTATTTAAGCTTACCTAATAAATAAACAAAGCTTGACAACAATCAATAGGGTATGCACTATGCATAAGTATTACCAAAAAGACTATTTGTATTTACGACACATGTAAGGAATGAAAGGGATTTTACACCTATAAAAGTAAGCATAATAAAAAAAAATTCGTAAAATACATTAAATAGGGATGGAATTGTTCATTAAAGGTTCAAAATGTATTGAGATGGTTAAATGAACAGTAAATGCAAATCATAGTAGAATTCAATAATCTTATATGAAGTTTTATTGTATGATCATTTTTTTTTTGGTGAACTTTATAAATAATAATAAATAAAAAGGCACCCAAAAAAAAGGTGAATTTATATGATTTTAAGAAAAAAATTAATTTATTTCCCATTTTGAAATAATGCCATGTAAGATCCTTCTCCTCTCTTTTAAGAGAGATATTCATAAACATAAAAAAATTTATGTATTTCAAATACATTAAAAAAAATCTTTTGAATGTTTTATATATAGGAAAAGGGTTTATTAAACCCTTTCACTCAATGGAAGTTATTTTGACAAGCACAAAATATCTTCTAAATCGTGTAAGTTACTATTCCTACAACAACAACACACATGATTTTTGGGACCCAATAAAAGACCAAAATATACAAAGAAAAAAATGTGACAATATGTAGAGTAACACTTGAATGCATTGCATTGCATGGCATAAAATGTAATGTATTTTCCTTTTTGAGTAATGCAAGCATTTCGAAAAAAAGGGAACATTTTTTTGAATTGTTTGCCTCTACAAACATTTTGCTTTTCAAAATAGTTCATGATTGATTATCGTAGCCTAGGTTCAATAAATGAATGAATTTCATTTTTTAATTTAAAAATTATACATATTTTCCATCATCTACTATAATATTGTGATATGAGTAATAAAATTATTCAAAATGTAACTTATGATAATTATGATGATTTCCAGCATGTCAACTTAATATTTTGACAAAATTTCATTTCACTATTTTGAGGATTATTTAATAATGAAATTGACCTTTTGGGTAAGGTATGCATTATAAGGCACCCTCCCTTTGCATTTGTCACAAAACTCACAAGTGTTAATTTCTTTTTCTTTCTTTAATTTTGTGATATTGAAAATTTAGCAATTTTTTTCCTCAAAATTTACCAAAAATTAGTTGAATTTACACTTTAAAAACAAATAATTTCCCAAAAATAAATTTGATAAAAAAAAGTGATAAAATTGTAAAAAAAAAACTGGTAATAATATATATATATATTCCTCATTTTTTGTTTTCCCCCTTAAAACATCATCCACAAATTCTGTCAGAAAAAACTTAACTCTGTTACCACAACAGTAAAAATGTGAGCAGGAAACCGGGATGTCGATTGGGATGTAGATTGGGATGTCGATTGGGATGTCGATGACGACTACTTACTTACATGGAAGTTGGGATGTGCATCGGGACCTCACTTTACAAGCAGTTCCTCTCAGGAATTAGGGTTTGGCGCTCTTGTGTTGTTTTTCAAAGAGGGGTGCTCCAGTTCTTGTGGAGCTTGCTTTGCAATCTCATAGATATGTCTGTCTTAGGGAGGGGCTCCATGGGAGACTGGTTGGCAGCTTCCAGAACAAGAGGAGATTCAAAATGGATCTGAACATCAAGGTTTCTTTCATCATCTCGGGTCTTCCAAGTACTCCTTTTCTGTAATTCTTGGAATTCATTATTCTCTCTCACAACCACAGTTTTTTGGGCTCCAAACTTATGTAATATTTTTCTGGTGCTTGGTTCAATGTTTGAGGACTGAGCCTTTTAAAGTTTTTTCCTCTTATGGGTACATTTTTTTTGTTACCTTTTTTGTAAAAAAATCTCTAGCACTTTGTTTTCTCTTGCTGAATGGATCTGTGTGTACACTGCAATCTCATGGTCCTTCAGGTATTTAGTCCATTACCTTTCTTTTCTGTGGTGTTCTATTTGTTGGTGGCTAGACTCCACCCTTTTAGATTTGTTGTATATTTTCCCTGCTCATATCAAAGCTTATTGTCCTGTGGAGACTTGTTATTCATGAATCGATCCATCTTAAAGAACTGGAAGGAGCAATCTTCATCAGTTTGATCAGTGGAATGGGGATTGAGACTCATGGATTTTAAAACCTTGCCTTTACTGATCTCAAGATGTCCATGTCCCAGGTCACGTTTACTTGCGCTGTAGAATTGAGAGTCCTCAGTAGAACGCACCTGCCTCTTACACTTCCAGACGCATCAGGGTGCTTGTTGTTTTAAGGATCAACTATCATGCAGATATGAAGCAGTGTTGAGGACTTGGAGGCTTTAGTATCATAATTTTGGAACCAGTTGGTGCTGGAAGTGTAGGTTCTTGTCTACATACAGGCCTTGAGTCTTGAGAAGAAGCTTTGAGGACTGCAGAAAAGAACATGAGCAGGAGCTTCAGAAGCCCTTGGCTACAAAAAACTGAGGTTTGTTATTAACATGTCGTTCAAAGGATTACAATAACCTGAGTTGAAACAGATGGCATTGTCTTGTGATGGGTCCACCATTGTCTTATAGATCTAATTCTTCCTTAAAACTGAGTCTAATTAAAACAAAGACGCTTTTGGCAGTGGCATATATCCAAGAACCTCTTGAGAGTAAAATTGTTGTACTTCTAGTAGCTTCTCTTGGAACTTCTTGGTTCCAGCACCCTAAACCCTAAACTCTTCTTGGATGTAGCATTAAAGCAAAGTCCTCAAGGTATTTCCTGTGATATCTTTGACAAACATTCTCAACCAGAGTATGCAACCGTATTGACATAACATGTATGCCTAATGTTCATTCCAATATCTCTATTATGGCTAAGTTGGGTGCTATCAAGTCAGTTTTACAGGTTCTTGAGGCTTTAGAGTTCTTTCTTTGTTTCTCAGATTGTCAGTCTTATTGCCCTTCTGAAAAATAAAGGCTACCCACTGAAGATTCTGTTAAAGAGGAATAGAGGGTTGCTCAATGAAGAGAATTATTTTTGGGGGACTCTCAGCATTCTGAGTCATTCTGAGCATTCAAACCCTATTATGTATCGTCTTGTAAGTGGGGATCTTTTTGAAACCCACTTGGTCTCCTCCTGTTGTATGTTATTCTATGTTCTTTCTTCTTATTGTGCTTGTACTCTTTTGTGTTTTTGTTTTTCCCCTTATGCTTTTCTCTGTGTTTTTTTCTCCTTCTATTTAGCTAGTTGTTAGCCACTATCATGGCTGAGTCTTTTTGTTGCTTCTGGACTTGAGATGAAAGTCACTACATAGGCCTATATCTGATGAAGTCAGTGGGTAAGTTGCGATATATTAGTGGTTACCATACCTACGAGTCATGTTTGGCAAATATTGTCAAAATGATTAATTTTTTTTTTTTCAAAAATGGGTCCAGCAGCCCCAATCTGAATATTTCAGAATTTCAACAATAGTCTCTAAGTATGCTGAGTTCACCAGTAAATTTCAAAGTTATCTTGTGTTTTGAACTGGGTTCAATTCTCTAGTATTTCAACAAATTGCTCTTAGTTTTTTCATCTTTTTGGCCGGCCCTCTTTGTAATTAATTAGTGCCGAACATGAGTTGTAGGTACAGTATCATACATCTTCCTGTTGAAACTTGATGTCCCTAACAAGGGAGAGACTGTCACATTTGTTCACACTGCTAGTTTTATTGTTCTTCATTCATGTTCTCCCTTTGGTCTTTTTCTTCTTCCCTGTTTTTCAGTTCTTATCTGGAGTTCTTTCTTTGACTTCAATGAAAAGTTTTGAACCCTGTTCTGGCTTTTCCTAATTGTGTAGATTTCTCAATTCTCATGAGAGTTACTAAAATTGAGTGTACAGAAGGGGAGAAGCATGGAAAGCCTTGACCTTCAGTACAAGCTTCTGGGTATGTGAAATTAAGTCTGCGGGGAGTACTCTACAGTGATAAGTAATGGCAGCTAGTGAGTAACAGTAGGTAGTCCATTTGACACTAGTCAACATAATGTTTCGAGACAAGAGTTGTGGAACTGGAATCAGTGGAGATGTGGTGTAATGTGCAGTAAATTGTAGAATCTGACAGAGGGTCTGTGTACTTGGTCCTGGAGTTGCTTGATTGTAGAATGTGAGATCAGTTTCAATGATCTCATATGTTATCAGTCTCTTGAAGAAAGGTTGTGAGAAATGCTCAAGCTCCAAATTTTTCTCCTGATTGATTTTTGCAAAGGTCTATTCAGCTGAGTTGAATTTGAGATTTATGGGTGCTGAGACATGCACACACTGCCATAGGTGGCCTAGAGAAACCATGTGAATATTTTTCTCTGGTCTTTTCTTTGTGATCTGCCAGTGTTGTCCAGGTTTTGAGGAGGACCCCTTAGCTTGCCAGCTCTGGGTCTGGCTAGTTTAAAGATTCAATGGAATGTTTTGGTTTTGGTTTCAGCAATTGTTTTTCAATTTCCTTTGGATGAACCTCTGATGAGTTTCTGAGCTTGCTTCTTCAAATCCCTGAACGTCCTATTCCTGAGGTTCGGAGACTAGTTCTTCAAATTCCTAATTGTCCAATTCCTGGTTCTTCAAAACATATTTTCAGTCAGGTCAGGTTCCACCTACTTACACATATCCTGAGGTTGGAGATTCTGTATGTACCAGTGTGATACAACCTGCTCAGGACTTTTTCAAAAGTTTAGTACATACCCTATGCATAAGTCATCACGTGTATAACAGAAGATTGCAGCAAGGTTTTGGTTCTGAATCTAACAGGAGGTAGGCTGGCTTTAGTGTCAGATTCCAGTTTTGGCGGGAGGCTGGTTCTAAGGGTGGTTTTGGTTCTGAATCTAATGGGAGGCATGCTGGTTTTAGTGCCACATTCCAGTACTTACAGGAGGTTGGTTTTCATTTAGATTCCAGTTCTGGCCAGAGGCTGGTTCTACATGCGGTTTTGGTTCCACAGGAATGTGGTTCTGATTCTTCAAAATGTACAACTTGTCACTCAAACACCCTTTAACTGAGAACCAAATTGGACTGTGGAATGGACTGGGAATCAGCTCTGAACTCAAAACCAACCATCATCAGAAGTAATGTGCCTCACCTATAAGAATTCTAAGTGTGCCGTTTAAACCTGGCAGGGGCTAGTTTTTACATCTAAAGAGAAGATGCAAGATTTCTGTCAAAAAGGATGTTGGTTTTTCATCTCTATGTTTTATGCTAAAAAAAAAATTGTCCAATTTGAACCCATGTCACTTCCATTGTAGATGAGGGACATAGAAAGAGGGTGATGCTTTGTTGGCTATATGCCCTAAAATTATGCCCTAGTTACATGCAACTGTGTCCTATTTTCCAAAAGCCACAAAATGTGATGGAACTGACATAGTATTTTTTTGCCTTCATAGTTTTTTGCCTAACAATCTAGCTTGAATCCATGAAATCAAAAACCACTAGGAAGGTAGTGATGAATCCTAGATGTGATAAAAATTGTCTACATGAAATTGACACCCAATGGTCTCTCTCCTCTTATTTGTTCATGTTCATTTGGCTTTGCCAGTGAGGGAAGAGACTTCGGATTGATGGAGGACTTGGGGATGAAGTTTTGGCTTGAATTTGAACACCCTGCACTGGTAAGTGCCAGTTCACTCTTTGGCACATTTTGGAATCACTTGACCCCATTACACAATTCCAACATCTTTCATGATTTTGTTTGAACCTGACACAAAGCGCAGAGCCATGAGCCATTGCATGATGAGCCACTTGTTCATTGTTGTGCTCAAAAGCAGAGTGATAAATAACTCACTCAGCCTGATGCATCATGTCTTTTAGAGCACTTCCACTCACAACCCGGATTTGGAGTCTACCAATGTTTATTGCATCCAACATAGTGTTAATTGTTTCCAAATTCTCATCCATAAACATGCAAAATTGGACAAATTTTGAGGGTTGCAAAAGCTCTGCTAGTTATATTAAGAGGTTCTGAAAGGCTCTCAAGTAAAGAACATGACCCAGATGTAGTTTGTTGATAATTGAAGTTGAAAAGGGTGTTTCTTTAGGTTGGGTTTTTTTAGAGAAACTTGATTGGTTGCATGAACCATTTTTTTGGCAAAGCCCTTTGAAATCAGCCATCTTTCAATGGCTTATTAGAAGAAACAAAAATTACTTCAAAATTTAGAGCTCACAAATCACAAATGCACAATTTACAAATCCATCCAATAAGCTTCTACTAAAATGAAGCCTGAAGCTTTTCCTCCCACTCAAGTAGTACAAAATCCAAAGCTTACAAAACTAACAAGTGCACAAATAAAAAATCCATTCATAAAATTAGAAGGAATTGAAGGGAGAGAATAAAAAGTTGCAAGTAGCTAGCTATGAGGAATCAAAGGTTGGAGAGTAGAGAGTCGCAAGTAGTGATATGAGAGAATGGTGATCCGAGATGGTGTACAAACATGCTCAGATGGTGGTAGCGGAAGCAAAACATAGAAAGGCAATTTACAATTGCATATTACATCTTGAGTTTGCTAAAAAGAGGAAAAAAGACTAAACAACAAGACACAAGACACATGATGCACAAGAGACAACAAGACACAAAACACACCCTTTCAAAAATTCTTTCCTTCATTGGATGCACTTGCCATAGTTGAGTGAAAATGTAAACAAAAGCACTTGCTCTTGCCATTCCAAGGTTGCATTCAAGAGCAAATCCAAGCGCAAATTTGTAGCTATTGGTTGCACCCCCGCTCTTTCAATGACATTCAAACCTCAAATTCAAAAGCCCAGAAACAAAAATCCCTAAACCTCTTTAAAAAATCAACAAGTTTAAAATGCCATGCAAGTTGAGTGTCATTCAAAGAACCTCAACAATGCAATGGTTTTCAAACTCATTTGCAATTTGAATTTTATTAGAAAACCTTGACTATTTTCGGTGTTGAAATGGAGATGGGCCAAATCTTTCAAATCTTAAATTGTCAAGTTGGACAAGAAGGTGAGTATGAGGATTTTGGGACTCACCAAATCACAATTCAAGTGGGGTTTCACCAAGTGGTCATCACCAAATAGACACCGATATGGCTTGGGCTCCACATTGCTATACACTACTCATGACAATTTTCCCTCTTATTATGTTTTCATATGATTATCGATAATTCATCATTATTTATGTCAATGTTAAATTTAATTTTAATCAATATAAAATATCATGGACATGAAAAGGCACATTTTAATTTACTTTTTCATACCCATGTTGGTGGGTATGGAAAGGGGTGAAATAGTTATAAAAATAAGAAATAATTATTAAGAAAAGAATGAGGTAGTTATTAAGAAGGAAATGAAATAGTTAAACTTGAAAATGAACTAGTTATAATTGAAAATGTTTTTAGAATTGTCCAAGGACAACCATACCAAGGATTATGCAAAATCAATAAGGAGCCTACAAAAGATTATAGAAAATCTCCCATATATCAATTTCTCAAAATTCTTGTCACTAGAATAAAAAATCGAAGGTTGGCATTGACAATTCTCATTGTTCTCAAAATGAGAACAAGTTGGCATCATTACATGTGAAAGTTGAAGTGAGAACCGGTCTCAAGTTCTCACATGAATGAGAACCAATCATGAAAACCATTTCTTTCTTTTAAAAAATTGAAAATCAAATAGGTTTTTTCATAGAACCTACATCTTGTTCTTAAGGTCATATGATAAATTAGGGTTCTTAAACAATAGTCGTTAATTAATGAAGCAGAGGCGTTGTTTTAGGTTAAGTTTAAGGGAACAATCATAAAAATAACATAAGTTTTTTTCTTTCCAACTTTGTTTGTTTATTTTGTTTGTTTTGTTTTTTTCGTGTTGTTTTTGTTCTTCTTATATTGTTTGTGCTTGTGCATGTTGGTGTTGTATTGTTTCCTTTATAAGTTTGGTACTTCTTCCCCTCTTGCTTTGTGCAAGTCAAAACTTGGAGCATCAAACTAGTCCATAGACTTGATGTGAGTTTTTTTTCCTCATTTTTTGTGTTTTTGTTTTGCTAATGTTTGTTTTTTTTAATTTTTAAAATTTTAAATAATTTTTTGCACGATTTTTCTTTATTTTCATGTTTTTTTACATTTCAATCCAAAACTTGTTTACAATTTGTATTTTGTTTTGTAAATGTTTAGGATAAAATCTAACCTTGTAAATGTTGGTTTTGATAAATCATATAATTGTTTTGTTTTTTTCACTATTCATTAAAGCAATAATTTGTAACTTCAAACTAAACATGAAACAATCTTTTGAAAATGAAAATACATTTGATATATTCATGAATGAAGTGAGGATGGAAGATGAACCTTTGTGAGAACGTAAAGAAAATGCAAGTGTTCAAACAGAAGGAAGCATAAATCTAAAAATAAATGAAGAGATCATGAAAGAAAATTTGAGAAAGTTGCATGCACAAAGATTATTTTGGAAACTACATAACATAAATGCATTATGTTGGGCATTATTATGTGTTAATGATAACAATGAAGTTGATTTAATAGCTCCTCAAATCATGCGTTGAATTTTTTGTTACAATAGTTTGGTTTTGAATTTAAATCCAAAAATCAAGCAAGAAGAGGACTAATCATATATAACACAATTAATGGAGTTACTACATTGAAAAAAATGTAATTGTGGGCCAATCTAATATTTTTTTAAAAATTGAAAAAGTAATGAAATTTTTTTGGAGAGAAAATGAAAGAAAACCTTTAAATAAAAGAGATTAAATATGACTTCTAGTTCCATATCCAATATTTTTGTTGTAAATAAATCTTTCAAGAAAACTGATTTGCACAAAATCAAATTTTGGAAGATTTGGGCCTATAAATTGTTAAAAACCACTTTCTTTTACAGTTTGTGGAAGGTATTTAATTGAAACAATTTAATATGCATTTGTGTCCAAAAATTGTATTTCATTTTAGAAAATAAATTTTCATGAATTATTACTTGGTTTAATGAAAAAAACTAAACAATTGTAAGTTTTGCCAACTTTAACACAATGTCATGCAACTACAAGCTTTGATTTATGGATGTTAAAAGGTGCACATGATTTTTTTGCATTGACGATCAATTTTTTAAAGGTTGATTGGCAACTAATAATAGTAGATAAAACTTGACATAAAATTTGATAGAATTGTTGAACACTTATGAGTTAAGAAAGACAATTGTTGCTTATTTAAGGATGAAGGATTTAATCTAAACACTATGATTGCAATTTTAAAATCAATTGTAAATTATGATGTGTGTTAGGTTTAGAAAAAAGTTTTAAGGGAACTTGTTTTGGTCATGCATTTTCCAAGATGTGCCAATATGCAACAATAGATACAAAAGTTTGCAAAAGCTTAAGATATATATCTATCAAAGTTGCCCATGGGTATTTGTAGAAGTGCATAATTTAACCCAAAAACTTAGGAAAAGGTGGGCAAGAATGGGAGAAGGCATGTGTTAATTCAAATCTTCCCCCAAGGAAATTGCATACTCCAATGAAAACAAGATAATTTTTTATTTTTATATGATTTTTTAATTATATTTTCTTTTGAATTTGCCATGCATAGTCTAACATTTCTTTTTTGCTTTTGCATATTTGCTAGGAAAGTTATTCTTTTCCAACAAGCTTTATAGTTTAAAGAAGTTATTATACTCTATTACAACAAGTAAAATTCTATGAGATTGAGTGCAAGAATACCACTTCCATTGACATGGCACATATCTCAAATTTTTTTTTTGTTTTCTTGGCCATGTTGTAATTGCTTGTATTTTGAACTAGTCTAAAGGTCATTAATTATTAAGTGATGCATTAAATTTTTCCATATTCATGAATATAAAATTTAGGGATGAAATTGTTTTGCAACCTTTGACAACTTAATGGAAGAAGATGCAAATGTTGTTTCTTAGTTATCATGTTTGGTTTCCAACATAAAAAAAAGTTGTTACAATTTTGGATTCTTTTCTTTCCTTTTTAAAGAAATATGGAAAAAAAAAGTCTCATAATATGTTTTCTTTGATGTTGGACCCTAAGTTTAAGACCCTAGGTTTAAGATCCTTTGTTTTATGTCTTCATTTATTGGTTGTGAATAAAGAAAGGCCATCGTTGAAAAACATGATATATATATATATATATAGTTTCCTATGCTTTTAAAGTGTGAAGGGGGTGTTGTTGATCAAAGGATTGAAGAAAACAACAATTTGGATATTTTGGAGATGATAGCCAACCCAATTGAACCATTAATGAAACTGATCAATAGAGGGCTTCTAATTTTTAAGTGCTATCAAGTGGATGTCGAAGACATCAAATGCTCACTTCAATGGTGGGAAAAACATGAGAATATGTTTCTTGTACTTGGTTTATGTGCTAAATGAATCTTAGGGATACTTAGATCCCAAATTGAGATAAAGAGGATCAACTTTTCATTGATTGGAATCCTTGTTAATTTTAGGAGATGCCATTTACAATAAGAAAACTTGGACAAATTGATTTTTGTCAACAAAAATTGGCCCTATGATTCTAAGATAGGTTATAAAGCCCCTTCTAGCTTGGTAGATTATTAAGACTATACAAATTTAGAGGAAGACGTAGAAAAGTTGTAAGGAGCTTTTGAAAAGGATGAAGATATGAAATTTTAAATTTTGAATTAAAAAAAATTGATAACTAGGTTGTCAAAATCAACTGTTATTACATATGTGAAAACCACCCTATCTATAAACGGGGTGAGTTTGGGAAAATTAAAAATTTTGATACGCTTTTTAAAATTCTCACCAACCCATATATATAAATATATAAGAGAATCAATCAGGTTTTCATAAGATGAAAAAAGTGAGAACCACCCAACACTACTCCAACCCCCATATTCAAAGGAATTTGATCGAAAATGGTCTATCCAAAGTACAATGTACATGCCATTTTACAACTGCCAGTGGAGCTGATCTAGGGAGTCAAGAGTAAGGAACAACATGCTAGAAAGACGGTGTCAGAATTGAAAGAGAATACTTGGATTCCTTAATCCCATGAAGCTTTATTATATATATATATATATATATATATATATCTATCTTCTTCTATGTCAGTGGCTTTTGACTTTGTGTCTGTTGGATGCATCTCAACAATTTGTTATGCTCTTTCTTGTCTCATTTCGATTGAAATAAGTAAACGACTTTGTCGCTACTCTTGTACATGTATTAATATAGCCTTTGAATTGAGATGTGAGATCATATTGAAGAAGTAAGTTAGTAAAAAAGTCTTGCACTACAAATGTGCATATCGTTGTATATGTTTTTATGCTTGTTCTTGTTCTTATCTCATTTCTTCTTGGGAGATGGAAGCAAGACTTGTAGTTTGGGGATCAGGTTTGGACAAATTAACCCCATGTGATCAAGTTGTTATAATGTTGTTGCATTTTGAATGAAATCATTCAAGTTTTCTGATTTGATTCTAAAAACAACGAATGGAGAGCTCTGAATAATATGTGCGTGTCTGTGTGTGTTTTTTGTTTCTAGAATACATCATTCAAGGGACATCCAAGTTAAATTCTCTCAAAGATAAACTGCAAAGGACATGAAAATTGTAATAGCACTAGCAATCAAAGATTTAAGATGACCAAAAATTAGTCGCGGCCAACTGGTGCCCACCTTTTGAAGGATTATCTTGTAATATATTTTTGATATACTACCTGTTTTTTTTTTCCTTTTGAATATGAAATGAAAAGGAAAAAATTCCTTTTTTTTTTTTCATTCTGGTGAATTTGCACCCCACCACAACTACACCATTTCCTTAAAAGTTGAGGAATTCATGAATGATTTAGTGCCAAAACAAACAGTATGAAAAGATACAATAATATATATAGCCTTTCTACATTATATTGGTGAGACCCATATGCACTTGTATGGTCGTTCACATGGACCATCTGGTGCAGCAATTTTACATTATATGGGGTGATACCCATATGCACTTGGATGGTCGTTCACATGGACCATCTGGTGTAGCAAGTTTACATTATATGGGGCAATACCCATATGCACTTGGATGGTCGTTCACATGGACCATCTGGTGTAGCAATTTTACATTATATGGGGCGATACCCACATGCACTTGGATGGTTGTTCACATGGATCGTCTGATGTAGCAATTTTACATTATATGGGCGATACCCATATGCACTTGGATGGTCATTCACATGGACCATCTGGTGTAGCAATTTTACATTATATGGGCGATACCCATATGCACTTGGATGGCTGTTCACATGGACCGTCTGGTGCAACAATTTTACATTATATTGGTGATACCCATTTGGCCCAATACGATCACTTGCATGGACTGAGAATGGTACTGGCCAACACTGGTCTGTTCCCGTGTGGTAGGTCCATGATTTAGTCAGCCAAACTGCAAGGGAAAACAAACATAGGGGTGTGTCACACTATGGCCTTGCCATTTACAGTAAAAAGGATGTCAAGGCAAAAGAAGAATCATGAAAACTCAAATATTTCATCATACAAAAACATAACCTTCAAAAAAATCCTCTAAAAGAAACCAAAATCCTTCAAGATATTGTTATAACTCTATTATAACTAATCTCAAGTTTCAACACAAAGTCAAAATATCATCTTTCAAAAATCCTCATATCAAAATAGACCTATTATTATGACCTAGGGGCCTAAAAAAATCCCTGAAGCTACTATACTCTATAGTGAATCTAAACACAATAGTATCCTTGCCTTGGTAGTAAGTAGGCAAGGCCAACAAAGCCTAATTGATGACAGACTAACTTGTTTACAAAGCACATGATTAACAGCTCATGTTCAGAGCCAACACATGACCTTATGATTGTTAATTAAGATCATCAGTGCAGTTGTTGTTTCTCCTCCTCATTGTTGTTGCAGCTTTCCCTTCCCCAAACTGGGATTTAAACAAGAGGATGGGTCACACTGTGGCCTTGCCATTTACATTAAAAAGTAAGTTAATGCAAAAGAAGAATTATGGATATTCAAATATTTCACCATGCAAAAAATATAATCTTCTTCAAAAAAATCCTCTAAAATAAACCAAAATCCTTTAAGATATTATAACTCTATTATAACTAATCTCAAGTTTCAACACAAGCCAAAATACTGGTAGAGGCCCAAGTATGGGGGACCAAGAAGATGTGTGTGTGTGTGTGTGTGTGAGAGAGAGAGAGAGAGAGTGAGAGAGAGAATGAAGATGATTTAAGATTCATAAATGCATAACTCTTCAACCATCTCCAGCAATGCTCAGTATGTGACCCTGCAAAAATATTTTTCACATCCAAGTTTAGTTTTTTTTTCCTTTTTTGCAACCCCACCTATAAAACTGAAACTGGGACAGCAAATAGGTGGGGGGGGCACTACTAATAGCAAACCACCTGGACCCATCATCATTATGATGGGCCAATTGGTAGTCAGATCATATTTATTACACTCTTTTTTGCAGGTACAGAGTGTTGCTGCGCCTTTTACCAGCCACCGCAAAGTGTGCAATGATGCTGAGCGAAAACCATTTTGCTGAGCCAAACCCACACATTTTGACTTTCCTTCACCAAATTTTACTTTGCAGTATCACATACTGAGCACCGCTGGAGATGTTCGAACACATATGTAGATACAATTTGTAAAACAATAGTACCATGAGGTAGAAGCACCTAACACTGTAAGGGACCTTGAACTGAGCCTTATTATAATGAACCCTTAATAATTGTTCAATTTGTTTCAGAATGCATGATTCTAATCATCCTTGGCTACCAAGGCAAGGATATTGTGTGTTTGGATTCATTATAGAATATAGTAGCTTAAGGGATTTTGGCCCCAAATTATTGGGTTTATTTTGATATGATTATTTTTGAAAGATGATATTTTGGCTTATGTTGAAACTTGAGATTAGTTTTAGAGTTCTAATATTTTGAAGGAGTCTGGTCTCTTTTAGAGGATTTTTTGAAGATTAATATATTTTTGCATGGTGAAATATTTGAGTTTTCATAATTCTTCTTTTGCCTTAAGATACCTTTTATTGTAAA
>Ga0209611_10001217_pt1 | contig 43055 bp, 29 predicted proteins | sample S1TSphgellanicum_3_FD_187693 | JGI IMG/M metagenome (GOLD analysis project Ga0209611, IMG submission 187693) | Host-associated microbial communities from peat moss isolated from Minnesota, USA - S1T2_Fc - Sphagnum magellanicum MG (SPAdes) (version 2) | ecosystem: Host-associated > Plants > Peat... | reverse complement strand
AAAAAATTTGAATATCATTATTCAATAACATTTCAATGACCATTCTTTTGAAATTTTTTTTTTAATAAATGGATTTTTTTGTTAATATAATAATACTACCTATGTTAAGCTACTTTCAATTATTATATGAATATTTTTCATTAATTTAAATTATTTCACCCTACATTATTTATGGCTATTTATGGCTATTTTCAATTATTTTTGGTTATTTTTGGCTATTTCACCCTAGGTTACTTTTGGTTATTCTAAGTTATTTTTTACTATTTTAACTTATTTCAATTTAGGTTATTTTCAGCTATTACAAGTTTTTTTGGTTATTTTATGTTATTTTTGGTTATTGTAGATTATTTCAATTTAGACTATTTGCAATTATTATAAATTACTTTTGGTTATTTTAACTTATTTCACCTTAGGCTATTTTCAGCTATTGTAAGTTTTTTTCTATTCTATGTTATTTTTTGCTATTGTAAATTATTTCAATTTAGACTACTTGTAGCTATTATAAATTACTTTTGACTATTGAAAGTTATTTCACCTTAAATTATTTTTGGCAATCTTAAGCAATTATAATATATGGCTATTGGTTGTTCTTTTATTAGTGTTATTGGTGATTATTAATGGCTATTGGTACCTATTCTATTTATGGCTATTAATGTTTTTTAATGGTAATTTTATTAATAATTATTGGTGGTTATTCTATTAATGACCATTAGTAGTTATTCTATTATTAGTTACTAGTGGCTATTCTATTAATGGTTATTTGTGATTAATTTATTAATGGCTATTGGTGGCTATTCTATTAATGGTTATTCATGATTAATCTATTAATGGCTATTGGTGGTTATTCTATTAATGGTTATTCGTGACTAATCTATTAATGGTTATTTGTGATTAATCTATTAATGACTATTGGTGGTTATTCTATTAATGGTTATTTGTGATTAATCTATTAGTGACTATTGGTGGTTATTCTATTAATGGTTATTCGTGATTAATCTATTAATGGCTATTGGTGGCTATTTTATTAATGGCTTATTGGTGGTTATTCTATTAATGGCTTATTGGTGGTTATTCTATTAATGGCTTATTGGTGGCTATTCTATTAATGACTGTTGGTGGCTATTATATTAATGGCTGTTAGTGGCTATTCTATTAATGGTTATTGGTGATTATTCTATTAATGGTTATTAATGGTTATTGTATTATAAGTTATTGTTGGTTATTATATGTTATATTACAACTATTCATGATTATTATATTATAAATTATTGTTTGATATTCTATGTTATAATATCATAGGCTATTGGTAGTTATTATATTGTAGGGTATTTCAAATTATTTTTCATAGGTTATTATTTTCTATTCTAAGTTATTTTTACCTTAGGTCATTATATTTTGTTTTAGATTATTTTAAATTATTATGCTTAAGATAAAATAATTTATAATAACATATAATAACATAAAATATAAGTTAAAATAACTAAAATAACTTAAAATAATATAGGGTATATCATAAACTAACATAGATAAAATATTTTTAAAAACATTTAAATAAACCTATTTGCTATAGTAAATTGTAATAGTGAATTATGTTAACTAGTAATGAAACATGATGTCTACATAGTGATATTATGGTGAAATAATTTTCACTAGGTGAAATCAGTAAAATGCAATGAAGTTATTTCACTTTTAAGGTTCGATAGTGATTTAAATTAGTAAATTACACCCCACCTTGGTAGTAGTGTCTCTATGCCACAACCCATGTTTGGGGAGATGGTATTTTGTTTTACAAGGCAATGGTTTGCCATGAATAACAGAGGTTTATGGCATCTTTTAACTCCAAGGTTTCCTTGAATAATATCACCTTGGATGCAAACTAAGTCTTGATAAGGGTTTTTAATTTTCGGGGGTGAAGAGATGCATCTCTACAAACCTTAGCCCATTCATGTTTGCCCTTTCCACTTTTTTTGGTCCAGGTAATTATCTTCTAAAGAGAAGATTAAGCCTCTTTAATTGAAACCTCCTTCATGCCACCACACACTTTCAAGTCATTAGTAACATACTAACAACACTTGGACATGGCATGCCCATAACAACTAGTAGCATAAGGTTGTGATAATATGAGAAGAACACATGATACGATGCTTATTAAGTCCGTTGTAAGGGTGTTCAAATTAGCATCTTTGTCTCTCACATATGCTATGATTTTGTCAAACAAATTGTATTAAACAAGTAAATCCTTCAATTTGAACAACGATGGCAACCCTCAAGGTTTCATGAACTTCAAAAATTCCCACAATGACATGGCAAGGTTCCCACTTTTTGTTGATGTAATTCATAACTAGAGCAAACGTATCAAAACCTTTTCGGGACATCCACAAATCAAATGTGGCTATAATTGTAGTGGCATCGGCAAGAGTAGGAAGAACATGGCGTTCCATGGTCTTGGTAACCATGGATGGGATTACCTCATTACTGAGTTGTTGTCTACTAGGAAAGGTAATTTAGCCATATTGACAAAGGACAAGCCTTCTCAAACACACATTCTCAATGGAACTCAATGGTCAATAACCTTTAGTGATGTACACGATCAAATCCTCAAAAAACAATTCTTGAATAAGGTTTGAATTTTTGTATGGCACTCCAAAGTTGAAGAAATCAACAATGGAGGCTATAGATGGCTTTTTCCGCTTTTAAAAAAATTGATGAGTAACAATTGTTGTGGTAGTCGTAGCTCGTCATGTGTTGTAATGCTTCAACATTGTAGAATGTTCAGAAGCCACATGTCAGCTCATGATAGTTGTGCCATGGTTTTTATTATACATAATTAATTTTTTTCAATTTTGGGTAGAATTCTTTCCTACAACTTCCCCCTGGATGCTATGACACACAACATATTTCATTCATTGAGACTTAGAACAATTGACAACAATAGTATGGTCATTAATTTTAAAAATGCCCACATACTTGTTATTTGATTCCAAGTGAACCAAAAATTTTGGTTGTGCTCCAATTGCACAAACAACTCTTCATTATGTGCTTGTTCTTCAACTTGTAGAAGCTCTTTTTCGTCCTCACCAAAGTTTATGTCAACAAGCTCACTATAATTTGCTTTAAATTGGATCACACAATCACCACTCCCGATCCCATCACTGCCACTCCCAACCCCAACTTCACCATTGCAAACACTTGTATAGTTAGCAACATGGAGAGGAAAATCTTGTGAAGCTTTTACAGCCCCATTCAAAAAAAATCATGTTCTAAATACGTTATCAATTGACCTTGAAAGTTAAACCAAGTACATTGTATCATGAAATCAAAACAAAAAAGGAACATATAAATCATCGGCACCATTGTTTACCAAATTTGCAATGCAAACCTCAAGTTGTCATTGGCAATGATCACAAATGATTAAAAAACATCACAAAACAAGTGCCAAACAAATCATCAAAATTGTAGTGCTCACAAAACACTAATCATGCAAATGTAGTGTTCACGAAATAACACATAGATCACCAACACCAAACTTTTCACCCTTGAAACAAATTTACAGTGCTTGTGAACAAAGCAAGTGTTAAACATAACACTAAATTTGGAGTGTTCATGAAGCATCTTGTAGATCAAGTGTCACAAAATAGTGCATAGATCACCGACACCAAACCTTAAACTTGAAACAAAACAGTGCTCACAAATCACCCTTTAGATTTAGTGTTCACAAAACAAGACATAAATCATTGGCACCAAAACCTAAACCCTTAAACCAAATAATGTTCACAAAGCAATACTTGCCAAATAGTCAATTACTGAACTTCAAGTGCTCACGAAACACCTTGTAAATCCATTGCTCACAAAGCAACACATAATTCACCAACGCCAAACCCTAGAGCCTAGTTTAAAGTGAAACCAATACTCATGAAGCAAATGCCAAACATTAGATGCTTGAAATAGGAGTGTTCATGAAACCACAAATCTAGTGTTCACAAAGCACACACAAATCATGAAGCACCAAACATTAGATCACCAACATTGCACAATGCTCACAAAGCACCAAAAATCCCATGTCCACAAAGCATATGATACTTGTGTTGATGCCTTGGTTGATACATGGCCAAGACCTACATACCCAACCATCATTGGTATATATCCAAGTTAATAACTAATGGGTATTTGTCCATCGTTCCAAAGAATCACCCAACATTAGTGTAATCACATATCATGTGTAAAGGTTGAATACCTTTGGTAGCTTGGACACTAATTATCTTTTTTTTTATCTTGAAAATTTCAAAAAATAAAATAAAATTTCAAATAAAAATTTATGGTGAAAGAAGTAGAAATCTTTTAGAATATTTTTAAATATTCCATTTTGGTCATTGAAATTTGAACTTGCCATGGTACTATGGTGTGTATATATATGTGTGTATGGGTACATAATTTTTTAAATTCTTTCGTGACCTAATTAACAATGTTTTATTGTACTATTCCCTACTTTAAAAGTTCCTATGTGAGTGAGCAGATACCATACCTATGACTAATAATGGGTAGATTTTGATAGAATATTTAATTATTTACAAAAAATGGTTCTTTTGCTCCAATTTGAAATTTGTAGTATTGTGGCAAGTTCAATCATTCAATATCGAATAATTATTTTATTTTGAAGATTTCATGGAGAAATTGAAATATTTCGAAACATTTTATAAATTTATAAATTTTCCTTCAAACAAAATTTTCTTTGAAATTTTTCTTTTTAGAATTTTTGAAATATATATTTAGAATTATTTTTTGGTTATTTCATCTTTCGTTTTAATATGGTAAGTCCAATGGATGATATATGGATCACAAGCAATTTTTTAAAATAGATAATAGATGATAGGGTTCATTCAAGGTTAGGGTTTTGAAAATAAAAATAAAAATTCCAAGACTTTTTAAAGGCCTTACTTTTTTAAAACAACATTTACATGAAACAAATTTAAATTGAAAAAATGATGGTGATGATTTTTCACATGCATACATAATTGTGCATTAATATTTTAGTTTACAAAAAAAAATATCAAAAATATCAAAATAAGTTTCTAAAATCAACTAAACATGTTTTTTCGCATGATTATTTTCTGCACATGTGACCCATGTTTAAAGCTTGAAATTTTGAACCTAATGGATATAAAAAACTAGTCAAATGGTCTTTTAAATAATACCATTTTCTTTGTAGCCCTTGAAATCAAAATTTCAAGACTTTGAAATTAATATGATTTATTTTTTCATCAAGTTGACTTAATGAACATGTAACTTCATAAAAGGAAATATACATTTCTTGTACAAATTTTTTGAAATCAATTTTATTATTTTATGGATTCCTTTATATAAAATTGTAATATGGACAACTAACCATAAATTAGTCAAAGACCCAAAAACATTTACACAACATCCAATAATTATTAAAATTTTAAAATATATATTCTCTAAATATTCTAATAATAAAAAATGCAACAATACAACATAGTTGTAATATGTTAAACACTATGAAATTTTAAAATTGTCCATTGCAGTCATTTTTAAACAAAACACTCAATTTTTGGAACCCCAATCACAAATAAGTTTGACAATGGAGCTAGTTGAGAAAGTTTAACATTGGATGATATGTGGATTGAGGAATAATGACAAATTTGAGAAAAGTTAAAATTGGGAAAGACAATATGATTGAAATTGGGAAGGTTAATGAACATTTGATAATAGTTAGGTCAATAAGATGGAAAATCTAGGAAGGTTGAATTTGACAAAAAAAATGCATAAAATAGCTAAGCAAGATAGGATCTGAAAAAGTTGAGTGGACAATATATAATGAATGAAATGAAACCAAGAAAAAACATACAATCTAGAAGAAAGTTGAATTCAAACAAGTGAATATGTGAAATCTAGATGAAGCAAGACAAGAAAATTGAATTCCAAGAAAGACAATGCAAGAAAATGAACACCAAGAAAGTTAAAATCCAAGGAAAAAAATGGATGATAAATGAAAAACCAATGGCTTTCCAAACTTAGCAAACAATAGGCACCATTAAGTAGACATGCCCTTACATACTATTTGCAATGGAGACTCACTAAATTGAACTTGTTGCACATGTTTAGTGTGTGACATAAAACTAAGTATGTGTTTTTTCATGTGAACAAGCCTCAAATGGAAATTTGGATGAAGGAATAACTTAATGGATGAAGAGCTACGAGGTTTTGGATTGGCAGAAAGTGCCAAAAGAAGGGATAGTTGGTCATCATGAAGCTTTGAGGGTGTTGTTATTCTTCAGCTATCTTTGTTTTTGTGTTATTTTGTTGTTTATAGGTGATGAGCTATGTTTTTATTTCTTCATGACTTTGACAACGCTCGACGTTGATCAATCTAGTATCTTGCATTGTTTTGGACATGATGATTTATGGAGGACAAACGCTATGGTATAAGGAGGGAACCTTCTTGTGTGGAGAAGCTAAGTTCCTAGATCAAGTGTTGTGGTTTTTCAAAAGTGTGTTTTTAAAATTTTCTCAAGTTTGGGTGTGTAAGTTCATTGTTGATTTTGAATAAGATGCTACTTAGTAGTCTTGGTGAGGGATGAATGCCCTAACATCATAAAAGTGTGTCAGGTAGAGGGCTTTGTATTTTTGCTGTGCCACAGTCCTCTCTCAAAAGTCGACAAATTAAAATGCATAGTGTAGGGACCTATTGAAGAAAATGATGAAGATTTGTGAGGTTTTCAAATTGGTTTTTCATGGCTAGGAAGGAGTATCCATTTTTGTGGGAGCTTTGAAGGGAATTAATTTGTGATCGGAAGAACCCTAAGATTGTTAAGATATATCGATAGTGTGTGGTTTTTTTTTTCTCTTTGTACAACTTCCCAGGATTGATTTGTGAGAATTGGGGTGGTTTTCATACTTTGAGATTGTGAGTTGGGAATGTAAATTGCCATGACTTAACCCATGGGCTCAAGAGGGAGAAGCCGGAGTGATATGATTCTTCATGGCCCATAGATTAAGTGTTGTAGGTGCTGATAAACTGGGTATTGAGCTCTTGTTTTGTTCTTCTGTGAAGTTCCACAGAAGTCAATTATTCACACAATTTCACTCTCAGTAGGTGTGGCATTAGCATTGCCCTCTCTTTTGGTGACAAGTGCTTATATGGTGTGCCTAGAAGAGATCCTATCCAATGTCTTGCATAGATTAGACCTGATTGTGCGTTGTGCAAGGGGTGTCTTGTATGAATTTTAATTTAGGTCATCCCTAAGCTTGGGACATCACTTCTTTTCTTTGAAATTTTGATGCTAGATGATTGATTCAGTCCATTTCATAACAACTTGGAAAGAATGAATTTCTTGTGGAATGTGGGCACTTGAACAAGTGACCTCAATAGGGTCAATAGACTAGAACTTAGTACCAAAAACCCAAACAATGAAGTGCGAGCAAAAACATGAGGTTGTTGGAAATTCAGCTGTAGAAAAAACTGAAGTTGCCTAAGTGATTGAATTGTTGCCATGTGCTGTATTGAATTTTGTGCTGATTAGTCATTTTGCATCTTGTATGTTAGTACAAGCTCTAATTAGATTTTTGTAGTGATGTGATCTTGAATATTATGACAGGTGCATAAGATTTTATCCAAGGTGTCTGATTCTAAACCTTGCATAAATCTGATGGCTCTGATTGAATTTTTGGAGGAAGGCACTGTCCGTGGAAGGTGCTTCCTCTGTTGTGGCAAATACTTTACTCGGGGTAAGGCGCTGGCCCTCCAAGTACACTGGAAAAATTCTCCCAGCCAAGATGAGCATGTTTCAAAACATTTTCTCAATACAAAAAATGTTTCTTCGCTGAACTTTGGTATGACAGCATCTCCAGCGGTGCTCAGTATGTGAACCTGCACAGTACAATTGGATGAAGAAAAGTCAAAATATAACGGTTCGGCTCCAGACAATGGTACTGGCTCAGTATAATTGCACAGTTGGAAGTGGCTAAAAGACACAGCAACACTGTGCACCTGCAGAAAAGAGTGTAATAAATAGGATCTAACTACTGCTCAGTGTTTCTGATTGGCCCATCATAATGATTGGTCCAGGTGGTTTGCTATTAGTAGTCCCCCACCTGTTTGCTATCCCAGTTTCAGTTTTATGCGTGGGGTTGCTAAAAAGTAAATAACTAAAATTGGACGTGGAAAATACTTATTGAGGGTCACATACTGAGCACCGCTGGAGATGCTCTTAGAGCACATATCCTTCGCTGGCTCCAAAAACCCAATTCTTCGAGTGTGCAAATATGATACATGTGAAAAAAATTGTAGCTTACAACTAGTTTGATATAATGTGAGTTCACCATTTTCCATTTACCCCATGATCACACATATCATACTTCAATACACACATTATTGCATGGGAGAAACCCTTTTATCACACTAACCTATTATCACCCTACTATTGCACACTTTGTACCCAAGATTACTATTTCATTTGGACATACCCCAAGGGCTAGGTCTTGTACCAGGATATGAAACACCAGGTTTTTGAGTGCAAGATTAGGGATCAAGAGTGTGTAGCAATACAAGAATAGGTCTGTGATGATAGGGGAATTGCAATGATAGGTTCCCTTACCATAACTGGTCATTTTTTAGCGTCTCACAATACCATTTGTTGGCCACACATAGGTTTTAATTCATAATTCTTATTATTTAATAATAATAATTCTAAATTTAAAAAAACTGGTATATATATATATATATGTATATATAACACTGTTGCTGTGGCAAAAGCCTCATATAGCTTCAAACAAAGTAAAGAAATGTCTGTATGATTGAGGGGACAATACAAGGAAGATGACTGTCATGCAAAGTAAGTAGTTATTGGGGAGCAGAATAGAAAACTTGGGATTGAAGTATAAGGTATTTCTGACCCCACAAGTACACATGAGAAACTACTGAATGAGTGAGAGAAAGAGAGGGAGCAGCAATAGTTAATTATATGAGCAATCATCCAAATAAGCTTGCCCCATAGACTAGCATCTTGTACCTGTGGAACAAGCACAATGCTCTTGGGGGCATGTCTAATGTTCCAATAATTTTTTTTGTGATGGGCCAATCAAAGTTGCTCCTTGCACACCCCAATAATAATAATAATAATAATAAGATTTATTTATTTTTGAAAGAAAGAAAAAAAAAGCATAATTTGAATTTAAATTATATAGCTTTATTAAAAAAACACACCGTAGATTAGGAAAATGTACAAAGGAGTAAGAAAAAGGAAAAGGGAGAAATTACTGGACATCAAGTTGGCTCAAAGTAAATGTCAAAATTTCTCCATGTCCAAGACCGACCGTCTATAGTAGGTTAACCATATTTTTCCATGTCAAAAATCAACGGCTTACAATAGGTTGACTGTGGTGATGGGAGGTGTGTCTTGAAGGGGTGGAAGTCAGAAAGTAGTTAAGCCTATGCCTACCACTTGACTTAAGATGGAGGATGTTTGCATCCTTTGTAATGTGATTGAAACTTTCTAATGAAAAAAAATGACCAAGGTAGAAAGATGAAGGCCTTCTTGCCCTTTCAAGCTCTAAATGGCATTGGCACAATCGTGTAAAAATTCATCAGCATGTTTGTGTAAGCAACCAAATACTTCAATTGTTAAAGGGAAGAATTGATCAGTGGGGTGTCAATTGCAATAGTTCCTTTCCTTGGCTTGAACTACATCTGAGGCAAACAAATCTTTGAGTTGTGCAAGATCGGGGAAGTAAATATGCTTGTGTTGGGTTGGCAATGAAAATATCGACTAGGGTGCGAATGCCATCTTTGTTGAACACAATGTCAACTTGTTGATGAGAAGAGTTGAATGTAGTTGAAAGAAGCGCATGTAATTGTTCTTGTCCCACATGGAAGCCAACATCTCGTGCAATGGCAACAAAAGTGTCACAAATTACATCATGGGTTGCAATGCATTCATTGCCATGAGTATAACATAAGAGGTGGATACCCATAGGGTCGATGGGATGTGTGCACATGCATCGAAGGATGCTTATAATTGAAGGATGGGGTAGTCCAAGTTGTGTACAAAGTGTTATGAAAAAAACTAGGGAAGATAATCAAAAGGTTGGGGAGATTGGTCAAATTGTAAACCAAACATTCGCCATTGGGCCAAAACATGATAAAATTTAGGCACGATGGGCTTCAGATATCCCATTGGAAAGCATGCTAAAAAGGGTATGATGGTGTAAACGCTCTAAGATGGAATCTTGAAGTTGAACCATTTTTTGCCCAATGAGTTGTTCAAATGGAAAAATATACACACGGGCTAGGGGCAATGGAAGATCATCACATGCACCTTGAAGTGTTGCTAGAAAAAAAAATGTTGTTGTCGACTCATGTTAATGCTTTAAAAAGGAAAGGACATTCATCAACCATAAACCTAGTAACTATGACTAAAATGACAAGGGCCCAACTATGAAAAATTAAAAGCTCTTGGATGTGGGATATCCCAATGATGGGGCAAATCTAGAGAGCTACTAGATATGCTTTTAAACCTAATAGGTAATTAAGTATGGATTATGAAAGACTTGACCCTATTCCATTGCTCATAACACACTCCTATTTGGCATCTTCAAGTTGCAAGTTTTTTTCACAATGGAGTAGTAGTTAATTAGTTCTCCAACAATGGATAGTCCTTTTTTTCCCTTCAATTACCCTAGCATTTTTATGAATTTAGTGATAATTTTTTTAATTACCAATTTTTTGAATTTTTTAATGTTTAAAGTGTTAAAATTTTGAAATTTCAAACTAGATATTGTGGAAAGTTTTGAATTTGTAAAGGTTATAAACCTTGATCATTAACATGTTTTTCATTTTCTATTTTATTTTTGCCATCACAATTATAAACATTTTGTTTTGCTAGCATATAACCTCAAGCTTTGGTGAAAAATGGGAATGGTGCATATTTGATATAGAAAAGAAAACATTTGAAAAAAAAAATTACAAGTAGATTTTGAGTGTTTTATACATGTGAAAGGACTCTTGAAACAACATCAATTTGCATTAAAATTTGATGATTGAAAGTTTGTATTTAGTGAAGTCTATTTCAAAAGAAAATTAACAATCCACTTGTGACTTTTCAAATATTCAAGACTATAATTTTAAACATTATTCACACCCCTTAATGACTCCTTTTATTGTGTTTGCACTCTTCACATCCAAACTATGTACATTCGATTCACTCTTCAAAAGCCAAAATCAAAACATTATTTTCTTTCCACCTTCATATAAAAGATGCACATCAAACAATTGTTTTTAGTTTTCAAAAATACAATTTTGACATTATTTATAAATTTACTCTTGAACAACTTATCTATTTATTCAATGCAATTGCACACTTATAATTCATCTTACATACCTTATGATTATTGAATCAAAGTAATAATTGAACCTATAAAAGGTGAGAGTTGATTGTCTTGGTGGCAATTCATTTTTAATATAATTAATATATGAACATCATTATAATCACCCAAAAAAACAAACGTGATACAATTACAATAATCAATAAATACTCAACATAATGACATGGAATAATTTGATAAGCAAAATGTATGACCAAGGTATGAACTTATTTTGGGACAAAACATGTCTTCAAGGATTAATAAGAAGATTTTTGACATTGTGTAATTTGCCAACACAAATGCCATTTCCAAATAACTTCCACATACATCAACCTCATTGTATGACATTTTTAATGGATCAATGCATGAAATCTACCATACCTATGTTAGTTTAAGAATGAAAATGAATGCACACGATTTTGATTCCAATTGTACAATGACTGTTAAGGATTCACATGAATTCAATAAATTCAAATTTTTTAGAAGCTCGAAACATTACTTTCCTTAGAGCAATTATAGTGATGCACTATATTTGGGGCAATATTGTTAATTACCATATTCAAATTTAGTTTTAAATGTTGACCCTTCCCCCATCAATAAACAATTTACATATGACAACATACAATAAGGGGTCATATAAATGCCACACATGGGCCAATTATCATCGCTAACCAACTAAAAACAATCCTTTTTTCCTAGGATCTGATGACACCTTTAGTACTCTACACAAATTTACATGAACTAGAAGCCCATTTTCATACTCTTGTGGCATTGACTTCAGTTAAACTTTGCAATATAAGCCATTCACTACAATTGTTGAAGTTGTTATTATAATATTGTACAAGGTATGTTTCGTTAGGGACTACATTGAAATGGCAAAACTTTTAAGAATCCTAAAGGCATGCTCTCCCAAAATAATAACATTTTCTTTTCCCTCAACATTGGAGCCTCATAATTTTTAAGGAACACAATTGATCGAAATGTGTAAAACCAATTTCATATAGCCCTCATAAAGAACCTTCCAAAACCATGTTAGTCATACACAATTTGTGAACCCACATTGTAGTTTAAATATTTGCAATTTGTTTTGGCATTTTGATCCCAACATTTCTAACTTTCATAGCCACTGAAATCAAAAAAACATTAACCATATATATTGCATTGACATTTTTTGAGCAATACTAAACTCTTTCAATTGGGACAAGGTCTAACCTTTTAAACTTCAATTTGATTTCTAAGACTCTCATGAAGTCTCAATTTGGCCAAAGTGAAAACCAATGTTGCGAGTCCATGGAATGCTTCACTTTTGACCCTCACATGTTTTCTCTTTTGTTTATGTGAAAGTTCAAGTTTTTTTGGCTTTCATTGAGTCTCAAATTTCTTGACATGTGTTGTTGTTTTAATGGTAAATTGTTCATTGAGGTTGTGACATAAATGTAATTCATCACATAAGTATAAAGTCAAGAATTGTATAGGTCAAAGTATTGTAGGTTGCATGAAAAGCATCATGGGTAATGTAAAGGCACTTATAATTAAAGGCAACTCAATGGTGAAGTTATCATCCAATGTAGGATAAAAATTAGGTGATGAAACTATGAACCTATTTAAGAAACCTCCTAAGTATGGGTGAAAGAGGCTCCTAATTATGAATGTTGAATAGACATTTATGCACCCCTCCCCCCCCCTTTTGTGTGTGAAGTATGAATGGAAACTTTTTTGAAACACTAATATGTTTAATAGATATATTGTGAATATAAACCATTTAAAAAAAATCCTAAGCACAAATTAATCACAAACACAAACTTTTTCAAGAACTTTCTTAAGTACATGAATCTTCATATGAACAAGAAACAATGGCAAAACATTTTAAGCAATTTCATAAATATATGTTATTAACAAATGGAAACACTCATAGGAAGATTTTCATATATGGATAAATGCCCTTTGAACACGGATGTGGATGTCATCCAAGTGGAAACATTAAAAAACCAATTGCAATATTGTGAGGGAAGGAAAGGAGGCAAAATCTATGGCTTAGGATGAAAAGGCCAAATCTTACATTCAAAAACTAAGGGTTTCCATAATCATGGTGTCCTTTTGCTTCTTCCATTTGTAGCAATGTTTTGTTGCTCATAAAAGAATTCACCTCTTGTATTCACAAATCAAAATTTGTTGTCACCACCTCCATTATTTTGATTTTTGTAAATTTCACCAACATCATCATGTTGTGCTTAAGGCACTATGTTGCTCAATGTTCATTAGGAATAAGATTTGCAAATCATTTAATAGATTGAGTTGGAGTTGCATGGTGTCACCATCATGTGATGTCAATTATGGAACAATAAACTTGGAGTCTTGAACTTTGAAGGGGTGAAAGCATTGTATTTTGTACATACTTGCTACCTTGTCAAGGTTGGATGAAAGTACACATAAAATAACAATAAAACCCATGAAAAATTGGTTTACATTGAATTTATATATACATATATATATTTATAAACATAGTTATTCATTGTTGTGCATTGATTTTCAACTTTCAAATTGTTTCAATTAGTTTTTTGTCTACTCATTTGAAATGCAAGTAGTTTCAAACTTTATTTTATGTAGTGAAGGACTCTTGTAAAATATGTGGTAAGTAGGTTTTAATAGATAGATTTTTTACTTTATAGTATGGTCACACCTCAAAACTAAAATGATATCTATATCCCCAAAAGTAATAGAACAACTAAATTTTAAAAGTAAACTAAAAATATCCCCATTTACAAATTTACCACCTAGCAAATGGGGATACTTTTGGTCTACTTTTAAATTTTGTTTGATCCTAATTTTTTGGAATTGGATATTTATTATAATAATAGAGGTGTGGGATGGTTTACAATTATATTTCCATTTATTTTTATGCCACTTGTTTGGTTTTATATGCATGATACAAAGTAAATCTTGTGATATTCACTTTTTTTGTCTACTTTACCGTGCTTTAACCTAAAGATTTACAATGGTGATGTTGAGTTGCAAATGTTGAGAATCCATTGTCACCATTAACTCCAAACAATAAATGGAAGAGCAAATATTTAAAATTTAAATGTTGCATGTTTTGTCTTTGTGTTTGAATTGTGCATGGCTTGCATTAGGGTTGTCACAACATTTGGGAGTTTATTTGGACATTAACATTGCCTAACATCACATCGAAATAAGGTCAACCTAGCTGAAAGTGCAAGTTAGGTTGCCCAAAGCAAGTTTAGGGCAATTGATATTTGTGTCATTTGATTGCCCTAAACCCTATGGTGATTGAAACGACATTCAGTCATCGTAATCTTATGATGACTAAAAAGAAACCCAAATTCGGTATTAGATCAATGGTGGAGATTGAACCATTACTAATCATATTTATGATTAAAACATTTCAAATTATGACCAAATTTGTTTTGGGCAATGGTAGAATGTTTTTTAGGTGGCAACCAATTTTTTTGGGTCATTGGATCAATGGTGGAAAATGAACCATTGTCAAAAAAATTTAGGGCTATAATTTTTATAAAATGGTTGCTTGGTTTGGTGATTGAAAAATTAGGCAACCAAAAAAATTAATCATTGAAACCCATTTAATTGAAAAAACTTCTATCACAAAAAAAATGTTGATTGAATAATCAATAAACAAAATGTAATATTAAATTCTTACATTGTCGATTAATCATAACTCATCGATGATTAATTGATTTGATTGGAGATAGACTAGTCACCACTCATTGATCAATTGTTTAATGTTTATAAGTTTTGATTTTCAGTGATGGTCAATGAGAACATGGTCAAGTAGGTCTTGGAATTCTCTTTTGAATTTTGATCCTTGATCACTAAGGCATTTAGCACAAGCCCTGAACCTACTTAAGACCTGTTGTAAAAAAGCCTAGTTGGTGTTGTGTGATGATTTGTCCAGTAGTGCAACAAGCTCGACCCACTTTGAAAAATGTTCAATCATAATCATGATGTAGACATTACCCCTGGAGGTCTGTGGTAATTCTCTAACTAAATCACATGACCAGTGATAGAACATGCCCTGAATAGGGAGTGGAAAAAACATGAGTTGTCAAGAAGAGAAAGAAGTTCTCACTTTATCACATTGTTCACACCTAGCAATGACGTCTCAAACTTGAACATACATACCTTTCCAATGGTAATGAGGAGCAAAAAGGCTATAAATACGTTTAACTCCAAAGTGTCCAAGCTCTGAATATACCTTTTGAATAAAACCAAGTCATTCATGTGGTGGAGGAACCACTCTATCGCCTTGTAGTAAACATCAGATGAGGTGATTGTCCCTCCATGAATAGCGTTTGGATTATTGTTATATGCGATCCCAATGACTTGAGGTAACTTGGGGAGGGTATTCCCCATGTTGAAGAAACCTTAGAGTGTCCAAGTCCTCCCATATATCCACAATGGGATACTTAACTAGGTTACATTGCAGTAGTGCAAAATAACTAATGCATAACATACATGTATTGTTGGAATTTGGTCGAAATCTTGCTTGGCTTCTGAAAAATCTTCAAAAGTAGTGAAGGGTCTACATGACATGGTATTTGCGTTCTGATTTGTAATATTAGGTCGGTGAATAACCTTGAACTCATACTCTTGAAATATAAGCACCCAACGAATTAACTTATCAATAAGCTTGTTGTTGGTCATCAACCACTTGATAGACTAATGGTTGGTATACAAAGTGAATTCGGTGCCATAAAGATAGGGCTTGAAATGTATGATGGCCCATGTAATAGCAAAACACTCCCCTTCGTATGAAGAGTAATTGCTTTCAACCTTGTTGTTACTTTGGGATGCATAGGCAATAACATATTCCTTGCCTTCCTCATCAAGTTGGCTAAGAATAGCACCAATACTAAGAGCATTCCAATTAGTGTGTAGAATGAAGACCTTGCTAAAATCAGGTCTTTTCAAAATGAGGAATTCTGAAAGCTTTTCCTTGTGTGTGTTGAAAGCTTCCTAAGCCTTTTCACTCCATGTCCAAATAACATCCTTTTTTAACAATGCATAGAGAGGATGAACAATAGTACTGAAGTCTTAGACATAAATCTTATAGTAATTATATAGTCCGATGAAGCTCCTCAAATTGTGAACATCAATAGGATTGGGCATCTCCAAAATGGCTACTACTTTGGCCCAATGAGCCATAATACCATTTGGCAAAATTCTGTGTCCAAGGTAAACTACTAAGGTGGCAACAAACTCACACTTTTTAGGATGGATCTTCATATTGACTTCGTGGAGTCTCTTGAATAACTCCTCAAGATGAGCCAAGTGTTGCATGAGTCCCTTGCTATGCACTAGGACATCATTTGTGTAGCATTTCAAGAAATCCGCCCCTTCGAAAATTTGGTCCATGACTTGTTGAAAGAAGATAGGTGCATTCTTCAATCCAAAAGGCATCACAAGCCATTCCCATAACTTGTTACTTCCATGGAATGTCGTTTTCTTGCGATCCTTCACAGCGAGCATAATCTAGTTAAAATCTTGCCTCAGATCCACAATTGTGAAAATGTTTGAATTTTCAATGCTATTAAACAATTCTTCAGGGATGGGCATGGGGTACCTATCCTGAGGTGTGACTAGGTTCAAAGGCCTATAATCCCCACACATCTTTTTTTCAGTCCATAATCTAGTTGAATCCTTTTTTGTTAGCATTACTATAGCAATTGTGAAATCAAAACTTGATGGTTGAATGAGGCTAGCCTCATGGAGCTTTTTGCATCATTCATCTACCAGTTCCCATTCATGTTTGTTCAACCTATGCCTCCTCCGATAGATGGGTGTCTCATTTGTAAGGTCTATAGAGAACTGCATGGTCTTACACCAACCTAAGTCTTTCATTGAGAATGCGAACACATTCTCATACTTAATTAGCAAGTTTGTGACCTAGTGTTTTCTTTCTTGGTGAGCTAGTTCCCCATAATGAAAGGGTAGTTGGAAGCACATGGAATGGAGTTGGAAAATGTGTTTGAAAAACCTGGTGTATTGAGTTCTCCATTATCCAACTGCGTAGATTCGTAGAAGTTGTAATTGTTTTTCCAGAAGCTGATGTACCTCCAAATGTATTAGAAATAACTTGAGTCAAATTACATGGTACCTCCTCCCCCCCAACACTAAGAGTGAAATGTAGAGTGCTGAAGATAGGCAAGTGTACTTGGTCGTGGTGCCATGTAGTCACATCGCCAGAACTACAAGCTAATTGAATCAGTGTTGGTGTTGTGTACATTTGAAAGAGTATATAGGTTATCAACAACCATGTAAGGGAGTTCAGGTCCATGCCTCTCCCTAGTAAAACATTACGTTCCAATCTAATCACCTTAGTGTGACTGGTAGTGGCAGTTTGGAACCCCATAGCCCTTTCTCTTTCTTCTGGGCTTGGTTCATCCCAAGTGGCTGAAGCATGACGATACACCAAGCCTAGTCCATTTCCCTAAAAGGCATGTGCTTTTGGGAAAGAGACAAAGGTGGGCCAAACACCTTTTGGTTTTCGTATTGTGTTTATAGGAAACCAAGGAGGTTTCTCTTGCCTTATAACTAGTTAGCAAGAGCTCTAATCATCCAATATGCGAGGAACCTACTGGTTGGGGTCTTTGATGGTGTATTTTAGAGCTAATTGCAGAACTAAGAATGGTGCAAGGTTGGTCCACTAATTGTGCAGCAAGTGCGCATAAGAACTGCATTATGCTGCATTGAGTAGGAGCGACTCTCCAAGGTAATGTTTAACCAACATGTAGTGTTCCTGAACTTTTTCCTTTTGGTCAAGCTGAGAAGGGGTGTTCTCAATTACATAACCAAGTGTAAGAGAAATGGATTGAGCCTAGGTGATTAATCATACCATGTTCATAGCTCTAATAATGTAATCCCCTCCTTAGGCAGTGTTTAAGTGATTAGCTAACGAAATACTGGCTGAGAAGGGGTGTTCTCAATTACATAACCAAGTGTAAGAGAAATGGATTGAGCCTAGGTGATTAATCATACCATGTTCATAGCTCTAATAATGTAATCCCCTCCTTAGGCGGTGTTTAAGTGATTAGCTAACAAAATACTGGCTGGATCGGTTCACCATGGCTCTTACTGTTTTCAAAACATTAGTAGAAAAACCCCATTTTTCGACTTGTCTTAGGTGATTAAAAGTTTCTTTTGTGACTATTTTTGATAAAAAATAGTCGTAAATGACACTTTTAGTCGCCTAAGACAAGTAAAAAAATGGGGTTTTTCTATTAATGAAATTAGACAGAGCTTTGACCAAAGGCTTGTGGGCTGCTTTGAACCTTTGTAAAACCTCTGGTCCGTGTTGAATGTTAGTAGGAACCACCTTCAAGCTTTAAGTAGCTTGGGCGTAAGTTGTCTCCTCTTCATCTCCCTCTATCCACTCGTGGCTAGCTTGTTGGATGTAAGAAATAGTGTGTGCTTCCTTGAGCATACAATGGTGAGCCATAGGACTATGGTTCCCATGTAAATCAAGGGGTATGTATCCCAAGTGGTGGCCATCAATCTCCCAATCCATTTAGTAGTACGCATGCTCGAACTAGTTGTCAATTGTCAAAACCTAGTGGAAACAGGGTCTCTTGCCCAATGAGCACATCGTAACTAATGGCATTGGTGACTAAACATCTGACCTATAAGCAAAGCTCCTAATCTATACATTTATTGAAGTTAAGTGTAATAAAATTCGAGCTCTCCCTAAGTACCTCCTTTATGCTCCCACTAACAATGCGGATTTGCCACATAGATTTTTGTAGTTTAGAGTCAAGCATGCCCATCTTCTTGGTTAATTGAATTCCACAAATCACTGTTTGGGCACCTATATCAAGAAGTACGACTCTAGGTGTATGTCCTCCCACCTGGATTGTTGATCCAATATTGTCGACAATGGTAATGTCGGTGGCGATGGAAGTTCTCTAACTAAACACCACCTTTAGAAATGAATGAAAGGCTTTGTGGAAATAATGGTTATCCACAATGCTTTTGTTGAGTAACAAATCCACAAGTGAGGTGTTCTTAGCTCCCTTCTAATATGTGAATGTATAATCAAAGGTAGGAGACCCCTCTAGTTTAGCCATGTTAAAACTAATGACCAAATTACGAACGCCATCTACAACACGTGAGCCAATTGAATGTCTCTCCAAGGTGTTGGATGGGACCCATGTAGCATGTGGATTAAGGATTGGTAGAGGACTTGATGTAGTGTTTAGGGTATCCTTTAATACTATAATTATGTCCCTGGCGTTTAACTTCAAATCTTGAAAACTAAACAATGGTGTACTCACAAGCTTTTGCGTCACTTCACGCATTTGAAGTTAGCACTCCATAAGCTGATTAGTGGAAAATTGTGTGTTTTCCTGATGTACATGTATTCCTGGGACACGAGACTTTGATGCCCTAACAGCTTGTGGTGTAGTAATCTCCTCCCCCCTTGCCAACAAGGTGCGTTCCTTTTCATGTTGAAAGGGCGAAAAGATTGTGGCATAATTGCTCGAGCTCCTCTAGCCCTAGTAATAGGACTTGAACCAAATGCAAATCCATCAGTCTGAATTACTTGCCTAGTGGTAGAAACTCTGGGTGCCACACTAGCCTCTTATGCCGCAAAGTAGGAAGGGTAAGAAGAAGTAGCAAATTTTGGTGTGAGACTAGAATTATGTGCACTGGAAAGAACATATTCCCCAACCATGGCATCATGTGAGAGGCCATAGAACAACCTAGGAGGTCCCTCCCGTGATCCTGAACCCTGTATAGATTGGGCGTGACTAGCTGGTTGGGAAGATTTACCTTTTAGATTAACAAGTTAGGCCGTCAATGATTCGAGTTCATTTTGCAAAGTTTGAATTTGAGCGGCATGGGCTTGAAGCAACTCCCTTTTGTCAACATTGTGTTCCTTCTTCTTAACATTCTTATTGGAATTACCCTTGGTGGGGAAAACTTGGCTTTTGGTTGAGGGCAGTGGAAGATGCTGGCAGATTTTGCTATGGTAATCAAAGTTGCTTCCGTTTCGAGAACTTGGCAAAACAAACAGCTTCCTAATGTCCCTCTTTCTCACAATAATCACAAAAGAGATCCTTGGAAGTAATGTTGCAGTCGCTAGCTTTGTGGGTAGGATTGCCATAGTAGTTGTAAAAAGGTAGGATGGGTGAAGCCGAGTGCACTATTTTATCCCTTGAAGAGGAATGTGATGATCTGGTTGGCGCAGCTAGTAGAGGCTGAGGCTTGAACGTGATGGAGGCCTCATAGTACTAGTCTCATAATGTGCATGAGCTAGTTCTAGCTTTTCAAAAATGTTGTACACATCTAGCAAAAGTACGAGTCTCCAAATTTTACAAAAACCCGTTATAAAACCTGCGCATGGAGTGTCAAAATACCTTCCAACGAACGAGGATATCAATGGGTAGCTTCCAAGTTTGTGATGCTTTAAATATCCTCTTTGAGCTTGAGAAACCTCATGTAGAGCATTTGGAGGGTTTCATCCTTCTGCCGAAAGAAGGTGGCAAGTTACAAAAATTTTCAAAATTCTTAATCGGAAATTCCAACTCAAGAATTCGAAAGAATTCCCCCATTGGGTCAGCAAAAGTTGGTGCATCGATGGTGGGAGGAATGTTTGCAATAATAGCAATGAGTTGTTGAGGAGAAATGTTTACTAAAATAAATACCAGATTTAGATTATTGGGCACAGTCCCATGATGTGCAATGGCAGCTTGTAGTGCAGCTTGTGAGGTGATAGCGATGGCTATGGCAGAAGTTGGATCGGGGACCTGAGTGATGCCCAAATCTTTGGAAAATGTTGCCCATAGACATCCAATGCCTCATATTGCACATAATGGGCCAATTGTTTGAATGCAAACACCTTGGTGTAATTAACACCATACTTGAGCTCTAATTCACAAACCATAGTTGAGTAAGTTGCCTTGAACTCCCTCAAAGAAATGGTACATGGCCTTTAACTGAACTTCTTAATTTTCCCAGAGGAACTACTGACCTCCATGGTGTATATGGGTGTAGAGGTAACAACTTCTAGCGAAATATACATTGATGGTGTGAAAGCAGGTGCAGCAGCAGGCGTACCCCATTTATCAACCCCTCCAAATGGACCTTAATGTACCGTTGATGTAGTGTAATCTAAACTTGAATTCCTGGTAGGAGTTGTATTGGATGATAATGGCGCTATAGACATTTGATGGTACTGTCATGAAGATCGTGAACTCAAAGAAGTTGGCTCAAATGATTGTGTGTTACTTCGTAGCTGATACCTTAGCTCTGGCTGAACGATAGTGCTTTCATCATCCGAGGACATGGTGTTGTCCCATGCCCTAAAATTGTGTAGAAATATAGAACGCTAGATACGATTTGCAGCATACGATATCGGATATGTATGTATGCAGTACATATAATTTGAAAAATACGACACATCGATGGGGATGAATGGTGACGGATGGACATTGGTGGACGAACATCTATGGACGAACGTCATTAGGTGGAAGTCGTGGATGGAAGTCTATGGACTGAAGTTGTGGACATAAGTCTATGCATGGAAGTCAAATAGAAGTCATGGATGGAAGTCCGTGGAAAGTCCAATGACGGCGACGCAATGGATGGTGTTACGGACACCACGATGCTGCAAAGCACCCGTGAATTTTGTAGCGATGGCAGAAGCGACATGACAGCCATGGCGCTGTGAGGCGTGCATGAGTTCTGCAACGATGGCGGGCGATAACACAACGAATGCCGCGCTACAGCTCACCGTGATTCATAACTTTTTTTTTTCTTTTTATTTGATGCTGCACCCAACTTCAAGAGTTTTCAAAACAAAGGCCTTTGCGTGAAAGAGAAAGTCTTTGCTCAAGAAAGAAAGAGAAGGAGAGAGAGGGAAAAAAAAAACCTCTTTAGGATACATCACTCCCCCATTTGGTCTCGCTTTTCCTAGCTCTTATGATCTCGGCTTTGTTGGTTAGCATAAATGTAACAACACAAGCTCCCTTTGGCAAGAACAACACTAGCAACAACACCTGTAGCAACAACAACACCAGCAACAACACCAATAGAAACAACACCCAAGAACCTAAACCCAAGAAAAATCTATTGCTTTCAACATTAAGTGACAAAGAGGATTTCTTCTAGAATTGGATTGCAAATAAAGAAAGAAAACGTAGTGTATATGAACGGTGGTCGTGTAATAGCCGTCGTGAGCATCTAAAAATACAATCTGACTATGAAGGAAACTCTCTTGACAAAGGAAGTCTACAAAGACTAATAAGAGAAGGCAAGAGCTTGACCTTTTATACAGTCACCACAAGCTGAAACCCTAAAACACCTAATAATGTACAATAACCTAAGAATGTACATTAACCCTAAGAGCATACATTAACCCTAAAAGGCATGATAGGCATGATTAGCATGCTCATAACCAACCATCATGTATGAGGTCATGCATGCAAGCATGACATGACACTTAGTGTAAAGTTTGTACAGGACCATTTTAGCCCAACCCTATCTACGTGCATCAAACAACCATTTTTAGGGGGGGTATTAGATAATTGTCCAACCTTATTTTTTATCACCCTATTATTATTTAATATATACATATTAAAGCCACCCTATATTAATTATAATCCATTATTTCAGATTATACATACTTTATATTATAATTAAATTGTTTATCTGAATAAAATGTACCCTATTTTTTAACTAACTTATTATTTTTACCCAACAACCAATATATTGCATTCTATATTTTTACTCACATATTTTCTATTTTTTTTACTAATGTCCCCCTCTGGTGCAACTCATAAGGGTTCAAGCTAGTTCAAGTATCAAAAAGTTATTGTTGCTTGTAGTTAATATTGATCATCAATTGTGGAGTAAACAAGACCAATTATCTTCAAAGCCCTTAATGCATTTCACATCGTGTGTATGTTTAGTTGACCATGAACCCTAAGTTGTTTTCACATTGTGTATGCTTAAATTTTTTTCACATACACAAACATACGTGTGTTTATGTGACCATTATAGGGTCAATAAGTTTTTTTTGAGATTGTGTTCATTTTTTTTGAGTTTTTGCTACTTGATTACTAATTTTATGTCTATCCATATTTTTATGACTAGAAACCAATGTTAGGTCCTAAACCTTGGACTATTGGGATCATGTTAAAACTTAAACCCTTAAAAAACTTAAATTAAAATTTTTATTTGGGGATAAAATCCCCCAATTTGATGTTGTTTCTTCTAATACAATTGTCCTCGTGGATGTTGCTTTTGATATTGCTTCTTTTAATGCAACTATCTTCATGGATGTTCTTTCTATAATGCAAGTTAATTGCATAATCTTGCACCTTAAGGTGGTAGAAGAAAACATTGAGATACAAAACAATTAAACCTATGAGTTGAATAAGCATTTTTGGGATACATGGGTAGTAAAACTAACTTGGGAAAAATATGTCCTTGGTTTTGATGACAAAGTCATTCAAGTCCAATCCAAGGCATCCATTCAGATTGAAGGAAAAAATAAGTTCCTTGCTCCCAAATTATATTTTTTATGAAAGCATGCATGTTGACACAAGGTTTGGGTAGCCATGATAGGGGTGATTTTATTTTTTTTGGAAAAACAACATTCATGTTACCAATGAGAAGTTGTATTTTGCCAAAGGTCTTGAAACAATGTTGTAACAAATGATTCATGGTGTAATTGAGATTGACAAGAAAGAAAAACTTGTGTAATTTGCTTTGATTTTTCATTTGTTCAATCGTGGTCACCTCATGACAAAATATACAACAATGGAAAAGTTGTTTGTGTAATTATGTTCTTAACAATTCCATGAAACATTAATCTAATGGGGCATATGGGAGATTGTATGTGTGAACAAGTTTTGGAAAAAAATTTGAGTTGTGGTTGGAGGTAGGTTTGTTTTTTAAATTATAGATGGAGTGATTACTATTGAAAATTGGTCTTGGATATCAATCCATGTATATGTGATGTAAAACATGGAGAAGAGTGCTTGTCTTCCTCACTTTTCAATGTGTTGTTGAAGGTGATAATGTGAACAATCTAACCCTTATCATTACGCAATTTCTTTTATGTAGCAAGGAAGGCTGATTAGAGAGGAGCTAGGTGAGAGATTCATTTGTTTTTGTGTAGATGGAACCCTTTTTTTTTTTGAGTTGTTATATTGGAGTGACATCATAGTTGAAGGAAAAAATGCTCAATAGATGATGGGGTAGCATTGTATGGCCCATGGCACAAATCTTGTTGTGCAAGATTTTTCTAACTTGCCAATGGTGGCCAAGGTAGAGGATTGTCTCTAATAATTATACTTTTACTTATCAAGCTCCCCTAAACAATATTTGGAATTCTATAAGCTTGTTGAAATTGTGGAAAGAACAAGATTTAAGATCTTGAAAAATGTCAAGACTTGATGGATTTCAATGTTGGAGCTTTTGAAACAAGTTGTGGAATACAAGACTTTGACTATGAAAATGTCTTAGGATAGCTTTCTAATTGCTCAAGCAAGGTTGAATATTATCCATTTTTGTGATATTCTTACATTCTTGGCCTTGTTTTGTTTACTACCATTGTTGGAGACAATCAATACTTTGATCAAATTTGCTTGAAGAAGGGATGTCTTCATTTATGATTTTGTGGCAATTGTAAAACTCTGTCAAGTTGATATTTTCATGATGTATTTTGGTATTATGAAAAGTTACCAATGTGAGCATTTTCAAGTCTTTTGTAATGTGGACAATATTTTTGCCACTATCACCCAAGATTGGGTTATTAATTTCAACATTGGTGCAAAAAAACCTTACATTTCACATGGCTAATCATTCATATTAAGCTCACATTTTCAATGTAACTATTGGGGTAAATAAGCTAGTGTGTAGGGATGTTTTCTTGGCATTCATTGCACAAATGAAAGCCCAATGTTTTGTTGTTGTTAACATGTTTATCACAAAATTGGATAGATGTTTTATGGATTCTGAATTCAAGAATGCCTTCAACATTGTATATTCACAATTTTGGAATCAACTTAATGTTGATTTCTCTTTCTTGTTGCATATTATTCTCATCAAAAGACACTATTATTAATTGAAGAAGGTGAAACCCTCACTAGATTAGGTTATGGAACCTTTGAATGTTGTTTTCTTGGACTCACAAATATGAAGGCAAAAGCACCCAAAGCCATGGTTGAACCTTTCAATACCAATTCAACAACAAAATTGTGAGTGATAATTAACAACAATGGTTTGTTGATTCAATGATTAAGTGAGTTTATGAATTTGGTTGTAATAGTCATTGTTTTACTAGATCTATGAAAAACAAACACATTTTTTCCATTCTTGCATTCATGAAAAAACACAACGAAATTGGTTGGGGTAATGCTTGCAGGTAATTGTTCGCATGTTTGCACATCAGTTCTTTCTTCAAGAGCATTTCCCTTATTACAAGGTCATTACAAATTGAAAAAGATCACAAAGTGCAAATTAATGCTACCACTTAAAAAATGTTCATTGGATTTTTGTGGCTTTGTCTTTTTGTTTCCTTGATCTAAACAAAGCACAATGATCATGTTTACTTCATTTTGTGTTCTATTAAGATTTGGGTGTGGCGGACGGGACTTTGAGTAGCATTGGACAAAGTTTGATATTAGACTCGGGTTCAACTCCCCTCTAAATATTAATGTTCCTTAGCTATGCTATTTTATGTGTTTCACTTTTCCAAATTACCCCTTTATTATGAGCAATGTAACCACATTCACTTCACTGATTTTTTGGTGGTTGCTAGTTGAACTTATTTTTAAAAAAATGAATTACCACTCAAACTTATTTTGAAAAAGTCATGTATGCCAAAAACTAAGTCAAGAAGTGACCTAGAAATTATCTATTCCTATGCCAAAAACACAATAGGGCATGGAGGAAGGCAAAATGGTTGCCAATCACACACACTTAAAAATTTATAAAGAAAACCCGTGTGCAGCATGCCCCATTTGGGCATAAAAATTAACAGCCATGATGACATGAATATCCAACTCTGCCTCACAGATGAGCAATTGGGTGATAGCCCATGCTTGCTTATTACATTCTTATAGTCAAGGTTTTGAGAAAGTTTGTTGACATGGCATGTCATTTTGGTCCTGAAGTGGGGGAAATTAGGTACACATTACCAAATATGATTTAAAATTTTTTCAAGACATACATACATATATATATATATATGGGAACCAATAGTAATATAAGACTTCAGTTCCCATGCCTTAGGTTTTATTATTGGGTTCATTTCCTACCTATATTTTAAGAACTTGTGTACACAAGGTCTTAAATGTGCATATCACAATGTGCATTATTATGCATCTAATACATTTTTACACATAGTGTGCATATAGTGTCATTTATGCAATTTTCCCTCACTCAACATACACAACATACTAATAATAATAATATGCACCAATATGTAACATTGCATATTTGGATTTTTGGTCACAACAAGCTGAAGTCGGATACTAGCACTTAAGCTTACCCCCAAGGAGATAGGCAAGGTGATAGAAATATTTCAAATTTCTGTAAAGTTCTCACTCTTGTCAACTACTAGGGTTTAGGGTTTAGGTAGTTGACAAGAGTGATATAGCCTTACTACTATCATTGGAGGTCTTGGAGAGAAGCCTTTAGCTCAACTCCACTATCATCATCCATCCTCTTGAATAAGATTCACTATTACTATTGTGAATAATCTTGAACAATGATGAAACACCATTGTGTGAATAGAGAGGTGAAGTTTAGTTTTGATCATTGGGAGCTACTAGATAAGTGTGAATACCGCGTGTAATAAGTCTGATTATTATGATAGGTTCTTACTCTCAGGTTCACTAACCCTAGGTGTGAACTGACCTTTAAAACTGTTTCTCTTCTTTTCTTATTAAATAGAATAATATCAATCGACCAATCAGTGTGTCTTCCCATAATGTTTTTTCAAAATTTGACCTAAAATTTGGGATTTTTTTTTTTCAGTGTAAATTCTACTAATTTTCCCTCTTTTTTCGAGGGGAAAAATCACAAAATTTTCTTATATCACAAATTTGGAAAAGAAGAAGATGATATTGATATTATGAATACACTTATTATTACAGAAAATATGCACCATAATATTATTTTAGCAAAGATGTGAGTACATAATGCACAAATTATTGTGAGTACACGTATACACACAAATGTTGCCAGCCGACTTGCCGAGGCTATCATGGGATTGAAAATGGCATTCGTAGGAAGAGGAACAATGTCTCACTTTAATGTTATTGTCCCTTGCAGGTGAGATTTTTTCTTCTCCTAGAAGCAACTCAAAAAACCAAAGAGTATTTTTCACACAATTGGAAGCAAATAGTTTATATTGCACAATTGGTAAGTCTATATTGCATTATTGAACATTAGGTTACCTCACCCAACTCATGGGGTGGGTCGGGGGGGGGGGGGGGGGGGGGGGGGGTGACTCATGACAGCCTTCATGACCATGTCGCAAGTGGTTGTGAGTTGCTAGGTGTTTGTTTCATTCTTGCAATAACGATACTATGTGGGGGGCATTTTGAAAAGCGAAATGCCCACTAGAGCAAGTGAGTTGGTTTTCGAAATGCTCCATCATTTTGTAGAGGATAGATTTTGCTTGAGATATAACATGCCGTTTAGATGTCATGCCTTAAAAGGAAAGAAAAGATATTGCCACTAAAAATTCTTCTTCAAGTGAGCTTTCCGTCACCACAAACCATGTGGGTCGCCCATTATTTGATTGTCAAATATTGGGGAGGGTGGTGGTCACCATGGTTTTCTTAACAATCTTGTGATAAAGCTAAGGTGGCTGTCACGGGTAAAAACAGTTCAACCAAATTGGATACAAATGAATTATTAAAATTTTTAAAGAAAAATCTGAGCATCCTTCTTTATTGTTGGCTACCTACTGCAAAATGATGTAAATCTCAAGCAATTTTTCGGAATTTATTTTCAAAATCTGGCTACAGAAAACCCCTGGAAAAACTCACTTTTCTTTGGAATTAAAAAACTATTTAAAATAAATTAAATATAATATTTAATTTATAATTATTTATATGTTTATAATTTATTAATTATATATATATATATATTTAAAAAATCATGCCATTTTGCTCAAGATTTCGCCCATGGAAAAAATGATCCTTTGAGCAACTAGAAAGTAAGCACATTCAAAATGGAGGCAAATAGTCACTTATGGAGGGGGAAATGTACCCTTAATCACATTTGATTGGTGAATTTACTATATCATTTTCTTTCTCTTATAGAATGCTACCCATTGTATTTTTGAACTTGATCTCATTCTTTAAACCTTTTGTAAATCCACCACCAATATACCCAATTTTTCTCACATGGCATTTTTCACCTCCAATTCAACCCCTTAGTTTCTGAAGTCTAAATGGGTTGTTTGGACTCCTAAAGCCTTTAACCTTAGTGGATGATGGATCCCTAAATATTTTTTGAAAATCTGAAAAAGTCTGATTTTAAAATATTTTTTTGGGAATTATTATTTTTTAATCTTGACATGGAGATGCCAAATATGCCATCTTGAATGTGCACCTTTGCCTCCACGCTTAACAATGGGTCCCATCAGATACCCATTGGGTATCACAAGCAAAACAATTATTATTATTTTGTTGGTCGGCTAACAGCCTTGATGTGAGGAGTTCCCAAAATAAGTGACCCCTTGGCTCTGCCTCATGTAGGTAGGCCCTTTTTTTTTTCAGGTTTGTTTTAGGGTTTAGGGTTTATTTCGGGAGCACTGCACTCTTCGGGTGTTACCTTACACATTATTAGCTCATGTTGCACCATCCTTTCTCTTCAGAACTTGGGCCAAGGCTCTTACCATAACTCTAGCTGAAAATGTGAATCATATTATATTATAATGAATAAGGCATATTTTGTTAAGGGCTGAAACACTAGTACAACTGGGCTATTATGTACTAGGGGCACATTCTACCTCCTAGTAGCGAGTTACTAAGGAGAGGCTTGTAAGCCTAGCCCTAGGGATGTACTAGGTAGTAGAATGTATGCTATGGGAATGTTCCATGGTGTGAAGGACTCTTTGTAAGTAGGAACTGAGAGAATGGGACAGTAGTATTGACAATAGGTAGGAAATGATGGAATCAGCCACCACAAAGCCGTTGTTCTTGTGGCTCTTATATAAATAGGTACAAGTTCCAATTGGTAGAAGTTTTATAGTATTTGAATGTTTTGAAGCCAAATAGCCTTTTCCAATCCTTACTAAGTGTTTGGTGCATGATGATAGGTATGAAAGCCAATACACACACAAATGCTTAACTTTACCCAACTAGGGAAAACAAAAAAATTCCAAGTCCATTGACATGGGTGTGCATCATTGCTTGCGATAAGGACAACAGGTAGATGTGCCTACTAAGGTTCTTAATTACTTTGTAGAACTCACCCCCCCCTCTGGAAGTGTGCAATTGAAGCCAAGGGAAGTTCTTTGATTTACCAACTAGGCTAGGTTTGATTATTGAGTGGTGGTGGTCACTTTTTAAGTGTTAGAGTACACGGATTTGACTCCAAGGTTCTCAAATGGTTTGTTGGTGACTAGTAGTTCATTTGGTAGCCACAGATCCTTCATTTTGCTAGGTGAGCTCTTTATTGAAGAATATTGGACACAACGGCCCCTAACTGTCATTTGAATCCATGACAACTTTTCAATCCAACCATATGGCTCATTGCACTTTGGCTAGTTGCTTGATGCTTGTGATCAGCAGGTAGAAAGGGCAAAAGGTGATCTTTAGGGGATTTGTTCTTGGGAGGAGGCATCTGTGCAAGATGCTATGCTTTGCTTTTAGAGATACCTGCTACACTTGGCTTTGATATTAACCTCTCCGAATTGATTCAAAATTTTTGAAAAAATTAGCTCTAGACCTCCTCTTTAGTTCCAGTCTCATATTTTCCTCATTTTTAGTCCATTTTGAGAGATTTAAAACTTGAAAGGTGCACCAACTAGGGCTTTACAAAACTTCTTTGTATTTTAGAGACAAAGATGCAATGACAAAAGATTTTAAGCTTGAAATCATAATCTCATTTAATACACTCATCACACCACATTGAGCCCCCCTTACTCCAAACACCCCCCCTTCCCAATAACCTTAGCATTCTTTTATTGAATTAAACAATTTTCCTAACATTGAAAGCGCTAGGTGGAGTGCTAAAAATGTTCTTTGAGTTTTTTCAAAACAGAGGAAAAATGTGTAATGATTTGACCTTCTTCTTTGAGTTGTTAAGTGTTTGCTCACCAGCCTATCTACCCTAATCATGAACAGTTGTTAGACTATGCAGTTTTAGAAGCATAGCATTAGAGCATCTCCACCAATCCTGAGTATGTGACCTCTACTGGAAAAATTAGATGAGGTTCATGAGTCAAATTCCAGTGAATCCAATTTCAGCTTGATGAGTGGGGTTGGAAAAAAGTTAGTAACTAAGACTTGGATGTGAGAAATATTTTTGCAGAGTTGCATACTGAGCTGAGCTTTGGTGGAGATGCTCTTATTATGTGTATTAATATCAACCCAAAACCATTTTGCTGTCCCAAATTGGCATAAACTTTATTTTTCTTCATTCAAAATATGGTTGTGTGATGTGTTGGTGAGGATGTTCTAGAGTGTGTAACATGCCCCGTAAAGTCCAGACATGCCCGCCAGGGTAATGCCCAAACCTACCCAGTGCACAGAAAAAAGTTCAAGACATTATTCCATCTCCAAACCTGATGAGAATGATGTTCACCCACCCTACAAGGCAGAGATATGTTTCAGACATCATCCCAGAGTCACAGGAAACAAACAAAGACCAACTCCTTTTTGCCTGTGTGTAACCTTCTTCAGCTCCTAATTTCCCACAATTCTATTCCCACAAGAAGAAGAAGAAGAAGAAGAAAACATCATTGTTCTCATCAAGGTTTTTGTATTTTCAAAAATTAAGAAAAAAATTAGTGGAATTTACACTTGTAAAACCCAAGAAAATTCGATTTCTTCCAATTTTTTTAGTTTTTAATTTTTAATTTTTTGAAAAACAACAAAATTTGTCCCTCAAAAATAAACCACAGCTTCCAATGGTGTAAATTATTACCACATTGATTATATTTCATTTGGAGCAAGCGTCGAGTGCACTAGACTGAAAGTGTACCCCACAGAAACAGAACCAAGATGCATGTCATATTGAACAACAACAACAATACCATAGTGATTCAAAAGCCTCTTGTCCATTATCAATCAAAGCACTACTAGGGGACCTAGAGAAGCGGACAAGTGAGGTGAACAAGCTGAGCAATACCTTCTAAACCCCCCAACTCCCCTCACTTATACTCACCTACCAACCTCCAAATTCTTTTTTGTTTTTGTTTTGGCTTTTGTTACTTACAATTGGGGTTACATAACACTAGTAGGTACCCTAGTGGGGCTCATAGAGGAATCCCTTATGTTGCACCCAAAGGGGGGTGGGGGAAGGGGGAGGGGGGGAGGTTTTGACTTTTGGCTATTTAGTGTTTGTCTGGATGCTATTTCATTTGCCAATAACATCCATCCATTTGACAATTCTGGCTTGGATGTCAAAAGGTTTCATCATCATCATAGTTTGCAAAGCTTTCATGCTAGTTGTTTGTTTAGAGGTTTTTATCAATAATAGTTTTGGAGAGTTTTTCTATCATAGTTTTGTCACTCTATAAATAGTGGGTTGTAGCATTTATCTTTTTATTAGCGAAATTAAAATTTTAGAAATGTTACATTATCATGTGAATTTTGAGGTTTTTCAATCACCAAGATTTGAAAAAAAGAAAAAGAGGAAAACCACCATATTTCTCTCTATACATGAATTGAAAGTAGGTAGTCAAAATATAGAAGGATGTTCTTATATATAAGTCACTTATTATAGCCAAATTTGGCTAACATCTTCCTATGGATGATGATTTATTTATCAGCACTTTGGCCCAAACAAAAAACACTACTTGTGTGTTGTTGTTGGAACTTGGGATGAAGTTGGAAAATGGATTAAACTAATTTTGTTGTGTTAATTAATTACAGAGTATGGCACTTGTGTGTGTGTGTGTGTGGGGGGGGTAGTTTTGAATCCCCAATTTTGTTGCTCAATTTCTTCTCTTCTCTTCTCTTCTCTTGTCTTTTCTTCGTTTCCTTTGTTGCAAGCAAAGTTTCTTCCATTTAGAAAACTCTCCACAACAGCAGCAGCAACTCATGCTTTGTTTGCTTGCTTGCTCGTGTGTTGTTGTTGCTTCAATAGATAGAACTGTTGTAGTACTATGTAGGGGTGAAATCATGTTCTCAGAGCTGCTTTTTCTTCTTCTTCTTCTTTCTTTTGGGTCTTGAGAATCTTGATGATGAGCTTTGAAGCTTGGATTCCATAAATGACAGATTTGTTTTAATGGAAACCTTGAAGGCAAAATGGAAGGAAATTTGAAGGAGTTTTAGCTTTGTTGTTGTTTCGGATCCCAGAAGCAAGCAAGCAAGCTAGCTAGCTTACTGCTTCTTCTTCTAATGGGCAAGAACTAAGTTTAGAATCCCTGAGCCCGGCTGCTGTGATGTCGGTAGTCTTAACTGTTGTGGGTAACTTGCTGTTTTATGATTGCAAAGATTTTGCACTCTCATGACGGACCCCACTCATATTCTTTTTGGTTTTTCTTTTCCTCTCTCTGTGAACCACTCCTGAGCTTCATCATCATCTTCTTATTCTTATTCTTAATAGTACCATGATGCTGGAGCCGGATGTACTTCAAGAGAATTGGTGACAGTAGAAAGACGAATTAGCGATGATTGCCACACAAGTGAAAGGGATTCCAGGAGGAGGTCGAGCTGCGGCAGCTGAGCGCCACAGTAAAAAAAACTGGACCAAATTCGCTCTTCCGCCTCCTCCCATGAAGCAGCTGCCGGCGAAAGAAAGTAATTTGCGGAAGCAGCAGCAGCAAAAAAGCACAGTATTGATTTCCAACTCAATGCAGTCATCGTCGTCGTCGTCGGAGCTCCAAAGTACACCTGGATCCAAATGTTGCCGTTCAGTCGATGTCGTCGACTCGAATTGCTCCTCCTCCTCGTCTTTCAAGGTATGTATGTATGTATGTATGTATGTATGTATGTATGTGTAGGAGATCCTCACGAGTCTTGCTCATCGGCTGCAATAATATTGCATCGATCAGAAGTCTTCTTGTGTCCACAAACGGCTCGTGATCACAACACAATGTGGTTGTGTGTGTGTGTGTGTGGGTGTTTTTGGGTGGGTTTTATGTTCAACTACTCATGTGGAGCAATTGTCAGACTGGGAAGGATTATGCAATCGGTGCAAGAGTTTCATCAAGCTATCTAGTGTCCAAAAACAACAAGAAGAAGAAAAGTTTACACTTGAAGCCTGGTGGTGGTGGTCGCGAGTCTTCTTCTTCTACAGTAGCTGTGGCAAAGCTTTATTCCATTGCCAACTCCTTTTCCTTCCAACCTCCATCACCAATCCCAGAGGTACAACAACAAAAACAACAACCCCCTCCCCAAAAAAAACCCACCTGGAAAACCTCCCTGGGAGCTCCAAAACTTAGACTTTTGACACTGGAGTCCAATCAGATCAAAAAGCAGAAGTTAGACTTTCCAGCTTGATTGTGAGCCCAACTTTGATGATTGAAAAAATTCCAAGATGAATTCGATCAATTTGAACTGCAAAACAAAAGCTCCAAAAGCTCCAGGCTACCTGTGGTTTTAGACTCTGCTTGAATCCACTGGTGAATATGTTGTTGTTTCTGAGCTTAATGTTTTTGACAGTGATCTATTGTCTTGTGTTTTTCATGACGAGTTTGTGAACTTTTGGGTGGTGGCAGGAACAAGTTGTTGATTCGGAGGAGGGTTTGGTGATTCATGAAGCCACAAGAAACAGTAGTAACTCCCTTCAGCAATTGTTGGTTTGCACCGAACTGGAAGACGAAGTCAGTCAGTCAGACTTTCTTCCTCTTTCTTCCATTTCACAACTCAGAATGTCACCATGATGTGATTCATTTTTCAAGTGTCTGAAAAAAACTATGCATTTATAGTTTGCACTTGCCCCTGGTGAGTGAGGTAGTACTATGCTGCTGCTGCCAAGTTTGCTCATTTTTTGCTGGAAATTTTTTCTTGTTTCTGCTTGCTCTCTCCAATGCAGGTCTTGGCGCTGTGTAAACAGTTGGAGCAGGAGCAGGAATTGCATACAGCCATGGAGAAAGTTCTGAAGCTCCATGATGGTCATCCTCCTGGCAGCATGCCGCCATTGAACAATGTTCCATCACATCTTCCTGCAGCTGTATAAGTTCTCATCTTCTTCTTCTCATAAGAACTCATCATAAGTTTTTCTTTACTTTGATCAAATGATGTGTCATTGGAATCAAACAATTTCTAGATTTTCTTTTCGACGCATGCTGCTGTCCAGAAGCCCAAGTCCATGATAACAGAGTAACCCATTCATCTAAGAATTGTGAATTTCTTTTGAACCATCATGATGCAGGAACAGAAGCTTTTGTTGGATATTGCAATATTGGAATTGGAGGTGTTAAAACTTGAGATGCAGATGGGTGAATTGCAGTGGCAACTTGCACATGAGAGATCATCTGAGCATGAATCTGCTGTAGTTGTCAATGAGCTCCACAGTAAAGCTCAAGTACCTTCATTCCAGCTGCCAAGCATTGAACTTCAGCAAGAAAAAGTTCACCTGTGTCCAACAATCAGGCCAGTAGTAGCTCACCCATTGTCTTCTCCAGTGATTCCGAATATTAACCAGTTGCAATCACCTCAGCAATCAGGAGGAGGACAAATGTCACGACATCGTGTTACTTTGAAGGAGCTTCTGCATATTCCATGTGCTGTTGCAGAAGAAGATGATCATCTGGGCCCTCAATTACCACTGAGCTCACCACCTCCTCCTCATGACCCAAGTTTCTCCTCTGCATACAACAACAGGAACTGTTGTAGCCTTGAAGAAACGTTGCTCTGCCACCAGTCCACTGCTATTTCCAGCAATTCTCCAAGACTAGTCCCAGTTCAAGAAAACGAAGCTTTAACACTTTCTCTCAACACCACCCAAGGAACCACCCAATATACTACTACTCCATCACCAGCAACATCAGAGAAGACGAGGCAACTTGGCCTGCAATTATGTGTTGTATCCTCGCAGAATACTCCTGACTATTGGCCAGAACTTTTGCCATCACCAAAGTACCATTCAATTTGGAACATATTGCCACATGATGACTGCAGTTGTTCTTCTTGTTCGTCTTCTTCACAAAGGAGATGTACATCCACCGACATCACAAATGCTGCTGAACAAACCTCTTGTTCAGAGCCAGCTGACTCTCCTTCTGAAGTTGAGGTACAAAGTCTTACTTGCAAACTGCATGAGAATGGGTGTGTGTGGAAATTCCCTCTGATCCTTCCACTGAAGTAAATATGTTAAGGAGACAGAGACATAAATACTAGTAATACTCTTTGCTGATTCACCTGTTGAATGGATTTCAGAAAAGGAGAATGTATCGATCTGGCATTATGAGGATAAGGGAGCTTCGCAGTCAGGGATTAACAGGAGATTCATCTGAAAAATCTAGTGTTACTACTACAACCAGGAGCACAACTGAAAACCTCTCGGTGTGTTGTTGTTTTTTTTTCCCTCTCTCTTTTGGAATCTCCTAAGAACTTCACAGTTAAATTGTGCATAAATTTTACAAAATTTGCAAATTGCTGCACATAATCTGTGAATCTTCTCTTTGAAAAATACAACATGATCACATAGGATTATGTTTGTCTTGCCTCTTAACATCACACGGGATTCTTACAATTTCAGTGATCTAAATGTGAGTACCATGGCACGAATGTCCAGAATAGTAGAATGCTTTTCTAAATTGGAGCCTTTTCTTTCTTTTTGGGTCTTCTGCCTGATTCTCCAGAGAGGCACCAAAGAAGATGCTTCATCAAGATCAGAATCACAAACAACAGCTGATGAAGATTTTGGGTTTAGATGGACATCTGAGCCAATCAATCCTAACAAGCTCTCAGAGGAGATGGTGCGGTGCATGGCAAAGATATTCTGCCACTTGGGTATGCCAAGTAATAATGCAAGAATGTTGCTGCAAAGCAATCAGTCTCCAACTTCACACTTGGGAAACCAAGTCATAGAATCATCATCACTTTCATCAGTGTCAGATTCTTCATCTCTGTCACCACCAGCATTTGCTCACAGCCCAATTCTGGGTCTTCAAAAACAGGAGAATAACATCATGGCAACCGATGCTGCAACAACCACCCCTTCAGACCTGTACAAATCCCGGGGGAAGCTCTCATATGCAGATGTTGGTCCCTATAACCATGTGCTTGAGGTTCGATGGCTTTCTGTAAGCAGGGAGCAGCTTAAGTATGCTGCTCAGGGTCTTGCCAAATATAGGTTAGGTTTTTTTTCCCCTGCTGCTTTGATTTCTCCTGAGAGCTCCTCTGACTTTCACAGCTCACTGGTCTCCATTTCCTTTGTAAACTTCAAATTTTTTTTCTTTGGTGTTTTGGGGTGGCAGATTGTTGGTGGAGAGACTGCAAAATGTGGATCCACCGAAGATGTCTCATAAGCAAAAGTTGGCTTTTTGGATTAATATTTACAATGCTCTTTTGATGCATGTAAGCTGCAGTTCAAGTCCCCCTTGGATTGTGTTGGTCCCTGAGATAAATTTGTTGTGTGAAAAAAGAAAAAAAAATCTATGGGTGGGGATATTGCAACATCATCTGATAATGATTATGGTGTTAATTTTGGACCAAATGATTTTCCAGGCCTTTCTTGCATATGGCATTCCAGGAAGTGAGCTAAAATTCTTCAGTCTAATGCGGAAGGTGCACCCTCTAACCCAATCACAAGTGGATTTCAGTACCTCTCTTGTGACAGTGTGGGGCTATTTTGCCTCCAATCTACTAAGTTTTTCTCACTTCTTATTCGTGACCTGAATGATAGAAAGCTTAAAATTATTTCCGTGTATTTAATATAATGCAGGCTGCATATTGTGTGGGAGGGCATTGGTTTAATGCTTCTGTGATTGAGAGCTGTATACTTAAAGGAAAGGCTATGGCACATCGACCACAATTTGTAAGCCTTACACCAAATTTTGTTTTGGGTCTGAGTGTTTCTGTATGCACCTTCACATACCATGATGCAGGAATCCATTTCCAATCATCGTAATGGATGTTTGTAGGGTTTAGCATTTTTGCAATGGTTGACTATAGGGTTTAGGGTTTAAGGTTTTTGCAATGGGTGTCTATAGGGTTTAGGGTTTAGGATTTTTTTTTGTAATAGATGGATTTTGGATCTTAAGTTCGTGGCTAAATCTAGCTTTCAAGCATAGTGATGAGAATACAGGAGCAATGGGGGTTGAAGGACAGGGGTTAATGATGGCACTTCAAAAGAGCAAGTTGAAAGAAGAGCTCATCAAATATGGTATTAACCGTTTGGAGCCGCTAGTCAACTTTGCACTTTGTTGTGGTGCCCAATTCTCACCAATGGTAAAGTACATCTCCTCTTCAGATCATCATGTTGTTAGTGTTTGGTTTCAGATCATTTTTTTTGTTTGTCTATTTTTTTTCAGTTCACTAAAATTTCAGTGGAATGGTTTTTATTTCATTCATAACTGAATTGAGTAGAGTTGTGCTACTGCTACCCCAGGTACGTGTATACAGTGCAGAGCATGTGCATGAGGAGCTCCGATATGCAGTTCATAGTTATGCAAGGGCTGCAGTCGGGATTTCAGAGAAGGGAAAACTTATGGTTCCAAAGCTGCTTTATTGCTATGCCCATGAGATTGTGGAAGATCGTGTGCTGTTGGATTGGGTGTGCAACTTTCTGCCCTCCACCCAAGTTGCATTTATATTCGAATGCATCCAACAGCACTCCCATGGCCATCATGTGCAATCCAACAATTTTGCAGTTGTTCCATTTGACTTCAGTTTCCGGTATCTCTTTCCTTCAGACATTTGCAGAAGTTTAAGGTGAATGAATAAAACCTTTGGGTACAGAAACCAACCAACAAACAAACAAACAAACAAACAAACAAACAAGCAAGCAAACAACAGCACACTATTTTATCACACATAAGATACTCCCCTTCACCCACACTTGTAAATTCACAACCTCTATTTTTACAGAAACAAAAGTGGGCCCATTACTAGTCTCATTGTCATCGCCCTTGTTGTGATCACTATGTTCAATGAAGATCCTTGTTGGAAACATTCCATAGAACCAAAATTTTTAAACTTGATATTTTAGTGTATCGAATCATGGAAATATTGCAAAAAAGCAATTATCTTCCAAATCTAGGAATTTAAACTTGAAACTTGGAGAGTTTCATCATGTCAAATTATTAATGTCTTGTTTATGAAAGGTTGTATACCACAAATGTGAGTTTGATCATTTTTTGTTTAATGGGCTTACCTTTGTATACATAGTTTTCTAGAAGTGTTATCCTTATATGTCACCTTTCTTTTAATCATATTTAAGTGAGTTGTCACGATATTCCATCATAATATGCATGCCTTACCAATCACTCTTACATCTTCAGCATGCTAAAATCAGTTTCTATTCAGACAAGTGATGCAAAATGCATAATTGAGAATGCAAATTACAATGTGCGTATGGGTGCATATTATTAGTCAATGCCACATTAAAGATGCTATTTTGATGATCATGCATTTGTCTCCTTGAGTGGGATGGTAAATTATTTTCATTAGTGTCAACTAACCTCTTTGAGTGCAAATTGAGATAGACGGATGCAACTTTTGTATGCAAGTGAAGGTAAATCTTAGGCATGAGACTTAAGCTTCGGGCATTAGGACATCTTTCCATTAGGATGTTGCCATCACATCAGTTTTCCATTATGTTTCTCTAGCTAGTTGTGCTCATAATCATCTCACAACTCTACTCGTCAAGCATTGAACAATTGTAGGAGCTATGAGAGTTGTGAATCAAATGGTGACTCACCATGAAATGGCATTTGTCCACTTTTAATGAGAAAATGCGGTTTTCCCAAAGTTCCTAACATGATTATCTACATATTTTAAACACACTTACAGCTCTCCAATGGAAAGCCAACTATCCTTACATCAGGAAACAAGGCCCTATGTTAGGGCCTTTCCATTAGGCTAGTATGAAAACCACATTTAGTAGTTACATACAAGTAGGCTCTCAACTTGTGTGTGGGCCTTTACCCATGTGTACTACATCCAAAATATTGTGCAAATTATTTTCCCCACTAGCACCTAAACATGAAGTTCTGAACTGCATATGGTGAGGATAATTGAATGTGACCACATGCCAATCTCGGTGACTGACCAATCAATGCAAATCGTATTTTTTATTGGCAAATAATTACTTTGGTTCTTTTATTTACCCATCTTATTAGGTGAAACTTTTGTTATCGCCCATAACCAGGTAAACTAATGTGGTCAAGTTAAATCCAATCTATGGTGTGGTTTGTTCTTTTTCGATTTTTTTGAATGTGAACATTCAAATGACATCTATGGGGATGAAAAATATTCAACATACTAGATTGGAAACACATAGCGGTTAGCGTGATGAAGCCCAAGTGTATACTTGGGATCATGCAGGAAATGTTTTATAGTGAACTTCACATGACTCATGACTCTAGAATGTAGGGATACCAAACTTTGGCCCCTTTCTGGGTGCATCCCAATGGTCTCCACCCTCAAGGGCAGAGCCAATAAAGGCAACAAATGGATTTTAGCAAAATACTAGGATGCTTCTATTCTCCAACCATCATCAATGTTTTTTATATTGACAAAATTTCACCAAAAAATGAAATTAAAAAATTAAAAAATTAAAATTTAAGTGTCTTTGCAGATTTTAAAGGATTTTGAGGGTTTTGAAATTAATAAAAATTCACTTACACACCAGATATCATGTAACTAAATTTTTAAAGATTTTTGGTACTCACCTGGTATCAATTTTCTGAAATGACCATCAAATAAAATTATTAGTTTTTTTTTTTCTAGGGGGCAAAGAACCGCCTGGTATGCATAAGGGGCGATTTTTGTAACATATTCTTGACAACCAGCCAGTTTAGTATCTAGGCCGGTTATCAAGCAGCAAATCATTTTTTAAAAAAAATTAGAGCAACATTTTTTTGACCATTCTTGCTGCATTTGGTCAGACAATAATGTCCAGTGGGAAGAAAATGTTTTTATCTCCTACTAGAGTTGGCTACCATCATCAACCATCCCTGACTATCTCTAAGCCTACCTTCAACTAAGATCATGAATTCATCAATGGGCTGAAATGTAGGCCCCTCAAAAAGCTCCAATGTATAATATGCAAAATTTCTTGTAAAAAATTCCAATCCAAAGCTCGTTAGATGTAGAATACTAGCCACCAAGCTTGGCTTGTCTTGTTACTTTGGTATGCTAATCACAATCCTTGAATCTGGATGCAACATTTGGTTGAGGGGTAGTGGAAGAGCTAGCAAATTTTGCCATGGTAATTGTAGTTGCTTCCGTTTTGGAAACTTGGCAAAACAAACAACTTTCTGACATCCCTCTTTCCCACAATAATCACAAAAGAGATCTTTGGAAGGAATGTTGCACTCATTAACTTTGTGGGCAGGATTGCCATAGTAGTTGCAAGAAGGTAGGATGGGTTGCAGCCAAGTGCACCACTTTAGCCCTTAAAGAAGAATGTGATGATCTAGTTGGCGCAACTAGTGGAGGTTAAGGCTTTGAACATGATGGAGGCTTCATAGTACTGGCCTCAAAATGTGCATGAGCGAATTCCATCTTTTCAGAAATGTTGTACACATCCAGCAAAATGTACAAGTCTCCAAATTCTGCAAAAACCCATTACAAAACTTATGCATGGAGTCTTGGAATACCTTCCAATGAACAAAAATATCGATGGGTAATTTCCAGGTTTGTGATGTTATGAGTATCCTCTTTAAGCTTGAAAAGCCTTTGGTAGAGCATCTTGAGGGTTTCATCTTTTTGTCGAAAGAAGGTGACAAGCTGTAGAATTTTTTCAGAACTTTTAACCGAAAATTCCAGCTCAAGAACTCGAAACACTTCCCCCACTGGATCAGCAAAAGCTAGTGCATCAATGGTGGGAGGAATGTTTGTGGTAACAACAATGAGTTCTTGAAGAGAAATGTTTATTGAAGTAAGTACCGGATTTAGATTATTGGGCACAATCCCATGATGTGCAATGGCAGCTTACAGTGCAGCTTGCAAGGCGGTAGCGATGGCTATGGCATAAGCTAGATTGGGGATTTGGGTGACACCCAAAATCCTCAGAGAATGTTGCTTGTAAACATCCAATGCTTCATAGTGTAAATAACAGGCGAGTTGTTTGAATGCGAACGCCTCAATGTAATTAACGCCATACTTGAGCTCCAATTCACAAACCACAGTTGAGAAATTTTTTTTTGAACTCCCTCAAAGAAATGATACCTAACCTTTCGTTGAACTTTTCAATTTTCCCAAAAGAACTGTTGACCTCCATGGTGTATATGGGTGTAGAGGTAACGACTTACAATGGAATATATGGTGATGGTGTGAAAGCTGGTGCAGCAACAAGCATACCCCACTAATTAACCCCTCCAAATGGACTTTGATGTATCGTTGATGTAGTGTAACCTGAACTTGAATTCCCGATAGGTGTTATACTAAATGACGATGGCGTTATAGACACTTGATGGTATTGTTGTGAAGATCATGAGTTGAAAGAATCTAGCTCAAATGATTGTGTGTTACTTTGTAATTGATACCTTGGCTCTGGCTGAGTGGTAGTGTTCTCATCATCCAAAGACATGGTGTTGTCCCATGCCCCAAAATTTGTAGCAATACAAAACATTAGTTACAAAGTTATAACATAACCTATGTAATTAAATGTAATTATAATGGAAAGGTATCGGATACGTATGTATGCAATACATATGATTTGAAAAATATAGCGCGTCGATGGGGATGAACGGCGATGGACGGACGTCGATGGACAGAAAGGGCCGAATGAACGGGATGGACAGAATGGGATGGATGAGATGAACAGAACCAAACAAACGGGATGGATAAAACTGGACGGACAAACAAACGAACGTTGACAGACGGTGATAGACGATAATGGATGATGGACGACGACTGTAATGGACGGCAATGGATGACGAATGGCAATTGCAACGGACAATGATGGTTATGGACGGTGGATGACAACAGACGATGACTACGACGAATGGAAACAATGATGGACAATGATTACGATAACATTGAATAACGATTGCATCAGCGCTACAAAATGATCCACGTTCGCAAGCTCTACGGTGATGGCGTGCAGAAAAGAAGAATTTATTTATTTTTATTTATTTTCTATTTCATGTTTTTTTTTGCTTTATATTATTTTTCTTCTTTTTCTAGAATTACTACAAGGGCAACTCACTACATGACTACAAGTTCAAAAACACACAAGAGTGCACAGCCTGGATGCTAACCTCAAAACCCATGTGCAAGGAAAGCAAATGTATGTGGGGTTGCATCACTTGGTGTATATCTTGTACTGTAATCAAACCTTGTGTGTGTGTGTGTGTGTGTGTGTGTGTGTGTACGTGTTCCCAAGAC
>Ga0209611_10001216_pt1 | contig 43060 bp, 40 predicted proteins | sample S1TSphgellanicum_3_FD_187693 | JGI IMG/M metagenome (GOLD analysis project Ga0209611, IMG submission 187693) | Host-associated microbial communities from peat moss isolated from Minnesota, USA - S1T2_Fc - Sphagnum magellanicum MG (SPAdes) (version 2) | ecosystem: Host-associated > Plants > Peat... | reverse complement strand
TGGGTCGATTCCCGACTTTTAGTGGTCGGGAGTCAAAACTGGCAGACTCCCGGGAATTCGACTCCCGACCTTTTTTTTGGCCATAACTTGTGTTTCAGATGTTCAAATGAGCAATGCGAGCCCATTTTAGATATTTACGCTTCAAGAGCTTTCCAATGATATAAAAAACGCCACAAGACATTGAGGTTTGACCCCTGCAATCGCTCTCTGAAGTTTCGGGAGTCCACCGGGACTCCATCTCCCAAAGTGGGAGTTGCCTTGGGAGTGTGAGTGTTCACTCCCTCACACTCCCTCACATTTTCTTACACTCCCAGGAGTGTGATGTGACTCCCGGGCTTTCTCTTGCCTTGACTCTCGGGCTTGCTCTTGCCTTAGCTTTCGGGCTTCCTCTTGGCCCGCAACCTTACAACCCCTTTGTCTTTGGTCCCGGGCCCAAAGCTAGGGTTGCGACACCATGCTATTTTTTCTTGAACATGTTGTGACTTGCATAATGACTAGATGGAAATATGATATAAAACTTATCAAATGTTAAAATTTTCTCAATATTTATGGCAATTAACAAGGAACTTGAAAAGACTTTGGAAATCATCTTTTAATAAGGAAATGTGCATATTGCACATTTGACAAGGGGACATGAACCATCGTCAATAACATAAAAGAGAAACTAGAATATGAACACAACCAACGAGTGATTCATAGCCCGTGCCTATGACCTTAGGGAATAAGAATAAAATAGAATAAAAGGTCAGAAAGAAAAATCCCAACAAAAAAAAATGAACAGGAAAGAAAATAGAAAGAAGAGAGGAGGAAATGGCATACAAAAATAGAAATGCCATTCATAAACACATGTTATTTTGCAAGACATTTCCCATTACCAAATGTGGTCTACATTCCATTCTGCATGTAAAAGCATTGTTAAATCAAGTGATTGATAAGAACCTCATTTGACTCTTAGTGTATTGCTATGGCAAGTTCAAAGGTTGCACCTTATTATTTAGAATGACGCGCTCCCAAGTCCCTAGTTAGACTCAAGTTGGGTCTAAATTATTCTCACAACGAAATTGTGAGGAACTTGGGGCACGCTCTTAGCTTTCAGCACTACAAGGGGTAGAGGGGCGTGCTGAAGCTCCGAGATGGGACTAAGAAGAGTGACAAGCTATTCACTTACTTGAACCTGCATCAAACCAACCAACAAGTTGGTTAGTTCACATTCTGGAGCACCTTTGGTGTTAAGACAAACCACGGGCAACTCTGGACTCACTTGACTCACCAAGGCCCGGACTAGGGGGAAGCCACCACCTTCCCCCATCTAGTATATTTTGTGCCTCTCCGCGGCACCCACATCCGAATGGCTTTTTGTCTCGGGACTCCCAAGGAAGAGTCCTGAAACTGTCCCGGTTTGGACTCCCGGGACTTTGCGAAATCATAACTTTTCGTTCAAACCTCCGATTAGGATGAGGTCTAAAGCAAACTTGTAGCTCTCCTCGAGAGCTTTCCCATAGTGTGTTGCACTACACCTGCACACACCGGGGTCGGGTCAATTACTGACTTTTAGTGGTCGGGAGTCAAACTGTCAGTTTGACTCCCAACCTTTCTTTTTCCCATAACTTGTGTTGCAAATGTCCAAATGGTTAATGCGATCCCATTTTCGACATTTACACTTCGATAGCTTTCCAATGATATAAAGAACACCCCAATGCACGGTGTTTTGACCCCTGCAATTGAACTCTGAATTTTCGAGAGTCCTAAAGGACTCCCAAGTCGCCATTTCGAGAGTGTGAGTTTCATCCTCACACTCTATTTGGGGGTTGCGACATAGAACATGAATTTTATGTTTTCTTTTTAGGTGTTATTTTGTTTTTGCAGGCCATGCATTCCATGCGCTTTTAGTGAAGAACATAAAGAGGACTTGCAAAATCAACAAAATAAGTAGCAAGATCATATATCGAGTCAACCAAATCAGGAGCATTTGTAATTAAAAATTACGAGATAGTTATACTTGGGCCCAAATAATACATTTTGTTGTGAAAGTCAATCATGTCCAATATCCACACAAGAAATGCACAACAAGACTTTCAACGTAACACAATATGTGGAAACACATTACAGTAAACATGGTTGCAAGTTCTAGTTGCTTCAAACTTGAATCTCATCAGACACAAGTCTCCCCCAAGCTTGGGTTGTATCTAGCCTTTTTTTTACTAAGTGAAAATTTGCCAAATAACGAAATGAAAATCTAGATATTTGAAATTGTTCAAATGATTTTGGATGTTTTCAATCGCCAGATGTGAAGGAAAAATAGGAAAAAAACCCATGCCCCCTTTAAGATTTTTTTAAAAAAACATTGAATAAAACCCACACCCCCTTCCCCCTTCAAAATAAATAAATAAATAAATAACTTTAAAAAAGAAAAAAGAAACAAATGTGAAAAAATTAAACCTGCACCCCCTCCCCCTCCACCTTCAAATAAAAGTTGAATGTCCACCTTTTCAAAGAATCAAAGAAAAAAACTTTGGTCACCTATTTTTTTTCCTCCCACATTCCCTTAAAAACTTAACCCCACCTTGAAGAGGAAATGAAAGATCTTTCACCCCTCCTTTTTTTTCAATATTATTAGATAGTCCACTTTTGCATAATTGGACTATCCGACTTGTGAAGTAGTTCATTATATTATTTAACCTTATCCTATTGTTGTAAGTCAAAAAACTAAAAAAAAATACAAAAATAATGTTCATTTACCTTATTTTTGGGGTAGAACATCACAAACTTGTAATATTACCAAATTTTAATAAAATCCATGCAAAAGATGTAAACAATATGTTTGTGCAACATTCATGAAATTCAAAGTGTAAAACTGGCATGGAAAATATACATATTATTTTTATATAAATGATATATTTTTTACTTGTAATATTTTCATGTGAATTATGTATGATTTACATTTTAACTAATCTATGCGATTATCATGACATAATTTTCAATAAAACTATGTGATTTTTGTGTATTAAACATGAACATTCACATATGTCCTTCAAAAATAATGTCTCATATGTTTGAATATTTAAGATATTGAATATGTACAAATATCGTTCATATTAACCATAACATGGATTTTGTGCAATTTTTATACAAACCTATGAAAAATGAATTTTGCACAAAATTTGTACAAACCTATGAAGCCTTGTAAATTTGTGATGAAAACCCTATCACTAGAAGGGGGTAATCTACAATAGTACAATATTCTAAAAGTTATTAGAAGGAAAAAAAAGTTCCAATTACCCTTCCCCCCCCTCCCACCCTTAACCTACTTATAAATAAAGGGGGCTCCTACTTCAAGATAAAACCCTTCTTATAAAAGGGGTAGTTGTTTGATTGCTTGCAAATGTGCCCGCGTCTTCAAAATCATATATATAAGGAACCTGTTGGAACCCCATTTAAGTTGTGAAAAAGAAGACAAATAAAAATATCCTAAATTATGTCATTCCACAATGAAAACTTGTGAAGGTTTTAAGAAAAAAAACAAACAAACATACCGTCATAATAATTACGAGGACAAGCAAAAAAAGAATTTTACACTTTATTTCAGACCGAAAGTTGTGAGAAAGAAAAGAAAAATGAACAAATAAAGGTAGCGCATACCTTCACGCTCTATTCTTCTCAACTTCTTTTTTGCTTATGTTTTTCTCAACAATTGGGCTTCCTCCTCTTACCTTTGTTTGTGCTCACTCCTTTGCACTTCCTTTTCCTTTGCTATTCTCTGAAGTTTCTCAATTGCACTCTTTGCACTAATGCTTTTGTGATTTCCAAAACTTTGAAAACGTTCATAACTTTTAGCAAGAAATGAAAACCACTTCGATGATTATGTCATTTTTTTGTTCTTGAACTTCTCGCCCACTGCATTCATTTTTTCACATGCTTGCCATCTTTTAATTAACGCGTCATCCTCAAACTTAATACAACCCATCACGATCATTTTTTGTGTCCGTTGTATAACCATGTGGAAACACTTCACATGATCGTTATGAATGAATGCCTCAAATTTCATCTTTTAATAAGTCCACATCCCTACTCCCCCTACATGTTTGTACTGAGTCCACTTCGTTCATTGTATATGCCTTCTGGTCATTGTGTTAATTCATTTGTTGACTATGGTAATACATCTCTTAATTATACCAATTTTTTTGTTGATCGTGCAAACAATTCTGATGATTGTGTGAATGCCCTTGATGATTGGGCAAATACCTTTATTGATTCATCCGATACCCTTGACAACTCGTCTTCAAATTGTCTACTTCCCAAATCCTTCACTTATGTAATTATTAATCACAGATTCATTAGTCATATGTAGTTCCATAATCAATACTATGTTGATCGCAATATCTTCCATCTGTTCTTCATCTTCATTACTATGTATCTGTGGTTTTTATATGTCACAGGCTTCATCTTCCACTTCCATATGAAAATCCTACGCCTCAAGTCCACTTGTACTTTGTTCCCAATACATTGGCATCTGTTCTTGTTTATGAACTTCAGATTCCATGTATTTGTAGGGTTTGAGCTTATTCACATTGATCGGCACAAGGTTAGTCTCAAACTTTTCAACTATCACCAACAACATAATGTTATTTAGCAACACATATTATATTATGTACAATCTGAATCATTTCCTAATATACTTCCTTATGGGTGACTTATTTCCCTTTAGAAACCAAAGAACATAATCACCAAAATTGAACTGTTTTTCTGAATTCTTTTGTTGATCCATAATGTTTTATTCCACTACTAAATACATGTAGTTTTTGCAGCTTGCATTCTATCCTCTTGTAACTTTTCTAACTTTGTAATTTTGTTAGTTAAAACTTTCATTGAAGTACTGTCTTTCTCATTTCCACCAACAACTGGCATTATGTACTATGTGGGCATCAATGGATGTAATCCATGCACTAATTGATATGGCGTATACCTTGTTGCTACTTTCTATGTAGTTTTGTATGAAAATAACATTATAAACATATTTTCATCTCGGTTTATTCTATTTTCACTAACTAACTTCATCAACGGTGTCCCAAATACCTTATTAGTAAACTCAGCCTACCCATTCTTTTGAAGATAATAAGTTGTAGAACTCACATGTTTCAATAGAAAATGATTTGTCAAATACTTGATGGCATCATTAATGAAATGAACTCCTTGATATGTGACAATAGTCGAAGGACATCTAAACTTGGTTTAAATGCACTCATATAGAAATTTTGTTGCAATTGTTACAATATTAGTTCTCAATGTTCTTGGTTCCACCCACTTGGTAGCATAATATGTGGCAACAAGTATATATTTGTTCCCTCTATATTTTCCTGCTAGTTTAATTGGCCCCACAAAATCAAGTCCCCATTTCATGAATGGTTCCTCCGAAATACTTATGACCGGCTTTACAAGACTTTGAGTTGCTAATCCTCATGTTCTTTGACATGCATTGCAAGATTTGCAATAATCATGCACATCTCTATACATAGTTGGCCACCAATATCCAATATCCAACATCCAATGTCATCCTCTTCATTATTTCAGTTGCAAAGTGACCTTTTGATGGTCCTTCATGCAATTCTTTCACCACCATCTATGTTTTTGTAATTGTCAAACATCGTCGCAATTTGTTGTCTCGGCCCATTCAGTACAATTCACCATTCTTCAATGTGAAAGGTTCTCCTCTCCTAACCAATCTCTGTTTCTATTGTATCGATAACATACCCTCAATATGTCCTGTTCTCAAAAAAAAATTTACGTCATTCAACCATTCAAGCTCTGTGTAAAATAGATTTGCATCTATGGTTTAATAAGGCATGCATGTGAGTTCTATATATGTGGTAGTCTTGACAATGCATCTCCAACTACATGAGTTTTGCCTAGCTTATACACTACTATGAAGTCATATTCTAAGAACAATAACAACCATCTACCTATTTTCCTTGAAACTTGTGGTTTGTCGACCAAATAGACTAATGCCATATGATCTACATAAAAAACAAACTTATTGCCCAACAAATAATGTATGAACTTGTGCAAAGGAAAAACCATTGCTAAAGCCTCTTTGTGTGTTGTGTTATAATTATGTTATGTTTTGTTCAGAAGTCTAGAAGCATGCACTATTGGTTGATCACTCTTCCTTGTTACATTTAGAGACAGCGTAGCCCCCACAACTAACAAGGATGCATATGTATGAACATGAAATTCCACCTGCCAATTCGGTGATATCAATATCGGTGCTTCAATATACTTCTGTTTGATCAATTTCCAAGCCTTCTGACATTCCTCTCTCCAAAGGAAAGTCTCTGCCTTTTCTGGTCAGGTTAGTGATAGGTGCCATAATAACAACAAATTTTTTGATAAAGCATCTGTAAAATTGTGCCATCCCATTGAATACTTGAATCTGTTGTGGATTCTCAGATGGTGGCATGTGTACTATTGCTTGTATTTTCTTCGGATCAGGTGGTTTCTTTTCTTTTGAAACAATAAAGCCCAATATCATAGTTTGGATTTAATCTGTACCTAGCCCGATGTGCCGATGGTATAGTAGTGTCCAACCCAATTTTGTATCATGCTAGCTTTGGTGGAATCCTTTTCAAACCTTTGTATGTCCATGCAAAAAAAATCTTTGAACTCCTTCAACAATTGCTCCAGTTCCAACAGCTTGCCTATTTCTAGCTATGCATTAATCTTCACTATCTGTGGTTTTGCATTAATTCCCATATTTAGCTTCATCAATTTTTTATCTTCAGTTAACGTCCATCCAGCTATCTACAATTCCTGTGCTTTGATTTTTGTTGGAAGATCAACGAAGTCAAAATCTATAAGTGCCGATGTGGAGATTTTGATTGTAAAGCATGAGGTTCAAGTTCAAGCCATACCAAACCCCATCATTAATATGATAGAAAACATTATTTTTTTTAACAAACTTGTTTTTTGCAATATTAATGTTTCAAATTTTTTTGCATGTGAATACCAAGGACTACCATGTGTTTAAAAGATTTTATACCGTGTGTATTGAAAACAAATATTTATAACAATATCAATGTCGTGGTTATGGTTTGTAAATGCAGTACCAATGTTGTAATAGTTTTGGTGCCATACTTATGTTTCCCTCATTTAAATTTTGGAAACATGTCAACCCAATCTTGCAATATTTATGTTTAAGTTTAATGTAATAGGATCCAAAATGAAACACCCGTGTTTGAACATATATATTTATCACATATTGGGGTTGTAAATGCACGTTCCCTATGTCATGGGTACATTTGTTTGCTAGCTTGTTTCCTTGTTTATTGCAATACCTATGTCAAGTCTAATTGGTTTCATATTTATTTGTTATAAATTTGAATTACATAATAGCTAAAGAAGGCATTCAATGGAAGAAAGGAGAAGACATTTGAAAGGAATGGATGTGTTTTTTAATGTAATATTGGTCCATGGAAACAAAGGATTGCTTTACAAAGCCATATGAAAAACCTCCACCACATGTGGCCCCCTAAGGAGAAAGGGGGCAAACCATCCACCAACCCAAATCGTACACAAAGCAAGAACATGTCAAGATGAACCAATGCGTTCAAGGCCATGCTTATCTTCAAGCAAGGAAGAATGTGAAAGGAATGGAAATTGAATTAATGAAAAAATAATTAGAAGAGTGGGCTTTCTTGTTGGAATGAAGTAAAAAGACCCCCAACATGATACCACCTCATTTGGCACTAGTATTGGAGGATGATTTGGAGGAACTTGTTGGCATAAACACATTGGGCGAGGGAAAGTCTTATGGAAGGACATCCTCAAGTTGGAGGACAATTTCTACATACTCTTGGGAAAACAAAAGTGGGGGAAGGGAGGCATGCTATTAAATCGAAAAACCTCCATCTCCTTTACCATTATTTTTATCTCTTTTTCACATTTTCAAAATGAAATTAAATCTAAATTTAAATATTTATTTTAGTATTACAATACATTCCACATTTATCCAAAACTTTTTGTTTGACCTATCTCTTAGTGTAGGCAATTTTGTAGACATCTTCAGTTGATGAGACTGATGTGTTGGTAAAGGCAATGCAATGGTTGAGCATGTTGGTCTTCTCTCCTTCAAGAATTGCTCCTTTATAACAGGTTCAAGTGAACCTTGACATTGCTACATAATCTGTCACTTTTTGTCAGTTGGTGACATGGGTTTTTCTGGGGTTGCTATTCATGGTGAAGGCACCTAAGATAAAGGGCACCACTTCCTAAACAAAACATCTAAGATAGGCCCTGAATAATAATTATCTACCTTGGTTTTGCTAGAAACTAGGTTAGTTGTTATTTTCTTCTAACATTTTGTTTAGTGAGTTAATTCAACTAGTAACTGGGTCATTATGGAACACCGGTTAACAAGTTGCCCCCGGTTGGCTAGGTCAAAAGCAATAACAATCATGTTGCTAAAATATGCTAATTGTTCTATTTGGTAAAGAATTTCCAAAATAGCTACAAATCCAACATGAAATTCCTCCTTCATGTGTACGACGTTCCACTATTCATTTTCAACGAAGGCATGTGGACCTACAATCTTTTTCAAGGCGGATTTGGCTTCATCAAAAGTTGCATTTATAACATCTACTACTCCTTCCTTGGAATTCCCAAGTTGTTCATGAATAAATACTTGAGACCTTGCCATTGCAAAGGGGCAAACCTTACCACTACAACCCCTTTATTAGGGGGTGAAGGTGTTTGGGACCCTACCATTGCACCCACAATGGGTTGATCACATGTAGAGGATTCATTTTTTTAGGCAATGGGATACCTTGTGGGTTTCCCAACTGAATGTGGTTTTTTCATTGAGAGTGAGGTATGTCGAAATTAGCCCAATGTAGAATCAAATCCTATAAACGATGCATATGAAATACTAGTCGTCAAATATAATCAAAAGAATGACACGCTTATCCCAAAAGTGTAAAAGGACACAACTTGATCATCAAAACCACCTTCCTCACCCAATTGCATTAAAATTATTTCAAGCAAAAATATGAACGTAGGTAAAAATGATCAATTATAGTGGAAAACATGTGCATTTTCACAAGCTTGACATTTGAACAATACATCTTTTGGCCATGAACTCCACTTGTTTTGAAGCCATAAAATATTATGGAAAATAATCCAAACCATGCATATCAACAATAGATTGTGCCAATGAATGGTTCATTGCATGGACCATTGTGATATCTCCTCTTCTTCTGGTCATTTAACCTTTTTTATTGTTTGCCTTGGTTCTCATGATTGATTTTCCTTTAAACAATGGCCTAATATTGATATAATGTGGCTAGTTTTCTCGAATGTGCATAAAAGGTAATGAAAAACTTGATAAGAATAATTGAAAAAAAATACAACAAATAAGCAAAATAAATGAGGAAGAAAAATTTTTAAAATGAAAAAATGACAAAACACTAAACAACATATAAAAATAAATAAATAAGATATTTTGGGGAAAATGGGGGCAAGCGGGATGGAAAGAGGAGAATGAAGAAAACCAAAAAAAATTGAATGAAAAAAGAAATGAAGCAAATGAATAATTGGAACTCTAAGAAGAAGAAAAAGGAGAAAAGGTATAGATAAAAATAAAGAGGGAAGAAGATGAATAAAGATACGACAAAAAGTTAATTTTAAAATTCACAAAAGACGAACTAAAGTTATAGACAAAGTTGAAATAATGGAATGGAGGGAAAAAAAGCCAAAAAAAAAAAGAAACATAAGAAGAAAACAAAAGGAGGCCAATTTGCTCACAATTTGTCCCAAAGCCAAGATCCAGTGCAAATCATAACTGAGTTGTGATATTGTTATCTTCAGCCTGGTGTGATTGTTTTCATTCCACCCCAAACCACTGCAAGCCTATTAATATAAGTAGTAACTTGAAAGTGGAGAGAAGTCTACTAAGGCCTATTCCATAAATCAATGTCTTTAGCATTGATTCGTAGTTATTCAGGATATGAGTTGATTTCCAATACTTGAAAATCTAATTCATCTCAAACATCACCTCCACTCCTCAGATTCAAAGATATTCACATCAAGCATGCACGAACTAAGAATCCAATATCAACCTGAAAATGCTTTGTTGCAATCGCTAGTTGGAGTTTGTTATTTTGTACATCAATTTGTAATGTATTTAATATCAATGTGTAAGACCAAAAACTACAGAATGTGGATGCTGATTTTCAAATCTAAATATATCACAATGCAGCAAAGTAAAAAGAAGATCTAACTTACAGTAACAATTTTGTACAAAATGTGAACACATTTTTGTAAGGATCCTTCATGTATGCTAGAACACATGAAGAACAAAGTGCAGCAAGGATATTGCAGTCCATTGAAACCCGCCAATTATAAAACTTGACTAACCTTGTTGAACCCTAGGAAATAATTCCTATTTCAAGACGATATCCACACTAGAATGTAGTTGTAAATGCCATGTTTTGGCGTTGTGAATGGTGGCATTGTCCTACCACATAAAATGCCAATAATAGGTATTTTGAAGTTAACATTATTGTTATGTAATCTTTAACCAAGGCACACTTCACGTGCGACCCAATGTTCAACCCAATGAAACCACTTGGAGTGGTGACATTGTCCATGATCTAAATAAAGATCATTTTTCTTTTGGTCCACCATTTTGCAAAATTTGCAATAGTGTGTTTTTCTATGTGAACACATGTGTAACTCGCATGTATTACATCATACACAAACATGAGAATTTGACTTGAACAACGATTTATTTAGGAACACATGATCATTCAATAGCAAAGGCAAGGTGGAGGAAATTTGTTGAACAAGTCAATTTTGGTCAAAAAGGTGTTTTGCACATTGTTGGCTACCATGTTGGCAATTGCATTGGTTGCTATTAAGATTTTTTTTCCAAGCACTTGTTCAATGAAAATGGTGATGGGTCAATGGAACTTTTAAATGGTGACAAGTTCACTACCCTATGTTCTCCCAATGTCCAAAACTTAGTTGCCTTCTTTAAGCATCAACCATGTAATGTAGGGTATGTTTATAGCATTTTTGCTTTTAAGGCAATAGTGGTTACGATTACATTCAAGATAGTTGTTTTCCAAGACAATAGTTTAGAGAATTATTTATTTGGTTCAAGATGTTTGTGCATGGAAATGGTAGTGAATGTGATTTGGTGAAGTGGATGTGGTGGGGACTTCCAAACAACTTGAATCATGTTTGATCATGTGAATTGTGGCGAAGGATGGATGACCCTTGCCTACCATGTGTATGATTTAGTTTAATGTAAAGTGATGACAATTGCCATTTGTGATATGCAATATGAAGACATAGACATTCAATGTGTCCCATGGTGTAAATTAAATAAGATGATGGTGAAGAATGGTGTTCTTAATCCAAACTTCAAGGACTCCATGGCCAACATTGCTCAAGCCAATTGGAACATAATGTGAATTGTCTATGGTAGTGGGGATCCAAGTGAACCAATGATTGACATGGAACAAACTTGTTTTCATTAAAGTCAATTATGGACAAATGCACAAAACAACAAATGAAATTGGAGATGCAAGAATGACACAAGGCATTGCGATATGAATACAAAAATGGCACATCGTTTGTAGAAATATATGTTTAGTATGTAGCCATTTCTTGTTGGTGTTATTCCTTGGGGGTTGTTATTGGAGCTAGATTTTAGAAGTTGGAGGATTGGTTTAGTTTTTGGCACATTTGTATTAGAAAATTAGGAGGATTTATGATACATGTAAGGTTCTTAGCCTTTTTACACATCTCTCATCCCATCTCATCTTTGTGACATGTTGAAAATATGATAGAATACATTTGAAAAAATAATTTACAGACATTTTATTTTGTAGGAATTCACCTTGGAAAAAATCATGTGCAAATTGAACGACCTTCATGTAGTGCTAATTAATATGAACATATCGATATCATTGATGGAGGTGTTGATGTCTTGAAGTTGCATGCATAAATGAAATATGGCATATAGAATGATGTCCCCCTACATTGCATGTTTTGTGTTTCTCATTGCAAACAACCACTAAGCGTAAATGTGTTGCAAGGATAATAAATAGAATAATTTCCATTATTGTTCCTACCCCTACTTATTTAGGTTTATTTTCTTAGTTCCCTGGTGCACCTTTCAAGGTTCATAAGTTTTGGTTTTATGTAGATGGTATGAATCACCATGTGGGGGGCTTGAAGTGTATGTATGTGGTTGACAGATTAATTGTTCCAAATATTTGGCATGTGCAAGAAAGAGCCAATTTCACATAAGATGAAGTCAATTTTTTTTTGAAAGTCGACTTTGTTCTCAATAAACAACAACCTATCCATCTTCAAAGTCTATTTGGTGAAAAAAAAATTGTTCCAATAAATCGATCTACGAATGTAATGTTGTGACCAATAACACGAAATGGTAAGGTTGTTTGACCAACAATCCCATTTAAGATATCAAAACTACACTATAATTGGTGGGAAAGTGAGACTTCTTGAAACAACTATCAACCCACCATTGGAGGTTCTTGCTCCTCAATATGGATGAATATACAAAATTATATATGGTAAGCTTTTGAACAAGAGGCAATATAAAGTTACAATTGGGAACTTACTAACTTGTATTTACTTGGATTTTGTGACTATGGTTTCAATTTCATTGAGTCAATAAGGGAAGTGGGTACCCTAAAACACATGTATTATATATTGTAGCAAATCATGTTTCGTGGGAAGTTCAAATTTTTTATTCATTTCTCAACTTGGAGTTGCAATGAAGTTCGTCGCTTGTTGGTTTGTTTTGTAATTTCTACATAGGTAGGGGTATAATCAGAAATGATATCAAAACTTGTTAAAAAGAATTTAAAGTGTAAAACTCAAGATGATGTTATGTATTTTTGTTCTAAGTTTAGAAATTGCAACGATGTCATTGAATTAACTTTGTGAGGATTGGATTAATGAACTTTCATAGATTTGGTTAGTATGAATCACACTTCACTATGTGAGAAAAATTAATAATTAGATTTAGTATGTTAATTATATGTTGACTAATAATGCAAAACATTGTATTGGGAAGTCTAATTACATCCTCTTACCCTTAAACAAAGTCAAAGAAAATATTCTTACCACATTGATTGAATATTTTGTCATAGTTGGAGACTGAAACTATTGGCGGTGGCTATGGTAGCATCAAGATTAGCTTGCATCTTCAACTTGCATTCTTTTGCCTATTCATTTCAAAACCAGTCAACCTCAATGTAGGATCAGATCTTGCTGAATCTTCCAAAGCTATGCAATCATGAAAATCTCCACTTCCTTTTTGTGAATGATATCAAAGATTTTCTTTCTCCAGAGGTAATTGACAACTGCATTCACAATGATGAATCTTGTGCTGTCTGGTGTAAGTGGTGTTACCAAGTCAAAAGGTTCATGATCTTTTGTCAAACTGGAGACATATTCAACAGTTGCAAACTACAAAGCTGGCCACCCAAGGAGTGACACATCACACTAAAAACTACAAAGAGGGTGGATGGATTCAACAAGAAGTTGCAGTACACTTGAGAACTCTTTGAATACTTTCTTTGAAATGAAGACAAAAGAGTCTTTGTAGTGTAGAATTGTAGATCCATAGGAGGTACACCAATTGCACTCAAGGTTACATATTTCAACCACAACTTCACACAGTCTAATTCAAAAATAGGTATGTTCCTTATTTGTCTGTACAAGGGGTGGTTTCATTGGTTGAATGTTTGCCTGATGAGTGCGCAAGCTTTATAACTTGTTGAGAAATGGAGGAGTGCCCCCCTGGTGCTACAATATGTTTATCCAGCTGCATCAACACATGCTTTTATAGTGACAGACAGTATGGAGAACAAGTGATGCAAAAGTGATGCATCCATTTTTCCCAATGCAAGTGTGCCTCAAGAAAAATGCAAGCACTCATGCACTGTTCACCAAGATCCTAGATGTTCAAGAAAATGCCAAATAGTCTCCACAGCAAAATCTTGTTCTCAACAGTTAAACAAATTCAGGTAACCTCATAATATGTAGCAAAAGTATTCATGGGGGCTTTTTCTTACAGGGAGATGATGGTGCATTCTTAGTAACCCGTGACAACATTGTGATCTCTGCACAAATTTGTGATGTAGCCAATTGGCTATCATCCTAAATAAAATTTAGTGAAATAAGGTTGTTTATTGAATTTGGCAAGTAGGGTCACCATCTCTGGTAGCCAACTGCAACATGAAAAATCTGATGAACCCTCTTCAGTTATAGTAACACCCCAGTTGTATCCATCAAAGACCATTGTCTTTGCCAGATTGCTCCTTTCAATCTTATTCATTCATCAAAATCAGCAATAACCATGTGAAAACATTCTGAAGTTAAGTACTAGTGGTTATGCATGACACGAGATATTCAATTGTTATCATGTAGAGCATAGGAATTCTTCTTCCTTTTATCTTTAGATTGTCCAATATCTACACCAAGCATCCAGGGTAAGAAGAATAGGGGAAACTCTAACCATCTTGAAGGTATGCAACACTGGACTTGATCACTGATGCAGAGTTGTTCAGATGCTACATCAACTTCAATGCAACTTATACTCCTCCAGGGAATTTGAGCATTGATTTCACAATCAAGTTGGATTTAGTGGTACTAAAAGGCTCTGGCAGGCAGTTGTAAAGGCAGGCCTAATTGATGTTGAAACTCTAGGAAGAAGCAATTACTCCCTTTTCTCTTACCCAAGCAAACGCACACACACACTAGGACAGTGCTCTAGGGTTTTACAAGTGGGTTTTGAATTGTCCTCTTAAGCTGCAGCTACTTGTTGTGCCAGCTTGGTTCACTATCAGTGAACCCCAAGCTCTTCACACAAACACACACACAGACTCTCTCTCTCTCTCTCTCTCTCTCTCTATATATATATATATGTCTCCATGTCTCTCTCAGCTCTCTATATGTGTTGTTCTGTTTTTGGTCTATTGTCTGCTTACGAGAAAAGGTGCTCCAGGCATGCACTTAATACATACCTATGCAATGTGCTGCAGGAATTCCAAGCACCCAAGTAATTTTGTAAGGAGCCTTGCACCTCCAGCACACAAATATACACCAGAGAATCCAAGCTTGACAGCCTCAAGCTTGACTGCTGGGTATTGAGCAGCTTCCTGTAGCTTAGGCCTTCCTGAATCCTGTAGCAGCATAGCAGCAACATCAGATTCAGTCAGTTTAGAGTTGGAGTATAGACAAGTCCAGCATCATTGCTTGCAAGCACTCACTGTAGTAGTTAACATGGCTGATTGCAACAAGTTGCAAGCTTATTCGGGTCCAAGTCTTTCATCATGTTGTGCTAGCTAGCTTTGTCATCACTCACAGATCCATCTTTGAGCTGAGCTGCTGCTGTTGTCATTGTATCAACAATAATGTTCACAAGGTTTGCGCTTCATTGGTTGTGGCTTGTTATGATTCCTTATAAGCCGAGAATGAGTCAGCAGGTGTGCCATTGCTAGCTGCAGCTGCAAAACCTCCTTTTGACAGCTGCAGCATTAGAACCTTGTATAAGGTGCTGGTGCTGCTACCCTGCATATCCTCATGTCATCATCATCATCCAGGCTGATGTGGTGCTCTTGTTGCAGATCATCTTTAGGCTCGATGCAAGTATGTTCCCTGATGAAATCCAACTATAGGCCTCTGCTGATGCCTCAAGAAGATACCTGCATATTACCCTTGGTATGACATAAAAGGATGGAGTTGTTGCAGTTGACCCAGGTGCATTAATAGCAGCAACAAGTGCTGGGGAGAAAATGCGATCACTGTCCATAGGTAACAGAGCCAAAAAATCCAAAAGAACATGGTGTTGCATATGGCATCCTAGGTCTTGATGTAGAAGCAGAGAGTCTTTGACATGTGGTGCCACATTATCTGCAGAGGCAGGTACAGAATCATAACCTACTGTGTGACAAGACCACTAGGAGAGACAATGTCAAAGGGACAAGAGGTTTCCAAACTGCACTGAAATGTAGCCAAAATTATAGGACTTGAATGTTGCAAGTTGCAAAACACTCTCTGATCTAGTGCTAAACCAATTCAGATTTCCAAAGGCAGACAGCGGTCCAAAATTCTTTACTGTCTTGGGCTCCAGTTGCTGTTGTTGCACCACTGTAATTTCCATTCACTGGCTCAGGCCAATTCCAAACATATCAAGATGCTGCACTTTCAACTGACTAACCCATCATGCAATGCAACATTCCCAAGAGTCTATGATCCTCTCTATCTACTTTATCATTCACAGTATTTCAACAGTGCAGCCCTGAGGAAACAGGAGACTACAGACCATAAGTCAATGAGAGTCCAAGCAAATGAACAGATCCAACACAATACCATGAACAAATTTCTTCTATCTCTTGCTGTAGATAAATATATAACAATCAGCTCTAAATTCAGGCGAACAATTCTACAGACATCTGGATCCTGAGTTTCAATGAAATTCCCAGAGGCAACAGGGAAGACTCAGTCATAATGTTGGCTAGCTTCTAAAGAGCCACAGATAGTACAATCAAGAGTACAATGCCAAAAAAACAAAAAAATTACATACAGTAGGAGTATGTAAACACAGAACAAGTGTAAAGTCAAGGATGCAAGCAAACCTCCTTCACTGCAGTCATTGAGAAGGTAGAAGACAAGAGACTCAAGAATCAAATGTATTGGTACAATGAATGTGTGCATGTAATCATCCATGATCCAATTCCAGTTCATTTGCAAGAGTGTCCAATGCCGGTCAAATAAGTAGCAGAGAAGCTGATGATGGATAACAGATTTTGTGCACATCTTGTTGACTCTATTCCCAAAGTGGCACACTTCAGATGATTACAGGAGCTTCCCCTTTTTGTATCATCACAGTAAGAGAACTCACTTTGTGTACACCCTACCCTCTATTAAATTGATATCCCATAATAGAGTATCCTCCAAAATTTGAATACCCAAGTTGACTTTACACAAGCACAACTGGGAGGATACAATAACTTTTGTGGCAAGAATAAGATCTTAGTTCCCTTCAAAAAATAATTTGTCATCTGCAGCATGCACTTTGTTGGGTAGATAGAGCATGCCAGATTGCACCGAAACTGCATCCTGCATGTATCTTAAAAATGGATGAGTTAGCACAACTGTTGTATCTCATAACCAGCCTAGTTCCAAAAAAACTTTATTGCTTCCAGCTTTGCCATCATCATCACTTGCCATTTTCAAGTTTGCCAATGCATCCTCATTGGATCCCCATTGGCCAGAACCAGCTGGACTGCAGTTTGTAAGCCATTTAACCAAGCTCTCTCTTGTGCTGTACTCTTAATTTCTTCTAATGTTGTGAACCACTGTGTAATATTGGTAGAGCGGGGTGGCTTAACCCCCAATAGTTCCATTGCCTTTTGTACCCAAATCCCCACATTGTACACGTCTTATACCATGGCCTTCCAGGTGACCACATTACCTGATGACAGCTTGTTGAACACTCTCCAAGCATCCTCCATGCTACCACACTTTGCATACATGTCAACCAAGCCAGTTCACACAAAGACATTTGAATCTCATCCAATTCCAATCATCTGCTCATGAGCATAACTGCATTCTTCTCCAAGTGCAACCACACTGCCACATGCATTCAGCACCCCAACAATAGTTACCGAGTTTACTCACCCACCACCCTGTTCCAGTGCCTTATGCTCTGGAATACAGACCAATACAGACACTACATGAATGAGTGCAGTCATAAACGTGCAACTGTCACTAGCACAAAGTACCAGACATCAGTTCCATCATGAATGGTGATTTGCTAGTTCCCACTGATTTTGTCAGCTCTGAGATAGAGATGAAGATAAGCACATAATAACATGTTCAAATCTTGGGTCAAACAATTACACTACACAACCCTATCTTCAAGCTCTGTACATATCAAGAAGCATGGGGAAGAGTCAGTTATGATGTCAACAGGCATTCAAAGGCACTGACAGGCAAAAAAATGTGAATCTGGCAGTGCTCATTCAAGCTGCAACAAGGAGCTTGTGAAAGTAAGCTTCTTTTCATTCCAGCCTGACCCTGGAAAAGAAAGCATCCACTGAGCCAAAGACATAGATGGTTAAATAGGTGCACCAAATGATGCATACCTGAGATTGAAGATGACCACCAAAGACATGGTGTATAGGTGCAGTTTGTTGACATGCAAGATCCATAACATCCTGACCTTGGAACCATCCCAAGTACAGCCTCAGATCCACTAAAAAGTGGATTCTGTATAGGAGAAGTTTCCATATAGAGGGCCTTTCTGATTTGGGATCCCCAAGGCCAGTAGGCCAAGGGAGGTCGAAAATCTGGAAGGCCCTGTATATGGAACCTTCACATGCATAATGAACCTGTCCAGTTTGTGAAGAAACAGAATTTTTTTAAAATAAAAAAAGAGAGAATTAAGAACTTCTGGCCTCTGGAAGTTGTTCTCCAGGCTGGACAGTAACTTCCAAAAGCCAGCAGGCCCCTGCCAGAGTGGCTGGTCTTTCTTAGAAAAATCCTGTTCTCAGGAAAATTGAGGCTGGGGAGTGTCCCCAAAATACAAAGGAGAAAATGGACCTGTGCTTTATGACAAGACTACTGTTCAGTTGCCTTCTCAGATCTGTGATTCCACCATTGCAATGGTTGGACAACAAATAACTCCTACCACCCTAAACCCTCTGACCCCCAAGGAACCCCCACATTTTGCATACATATCCACCAAGCCACTCCCTACAAAGACAGAAACCCTAAACCCTAAAACTCCAACCACTTTGAATGATCTGCTGATGAACACACCTGCCTTCTTTGGTGTAGCCACACTAGCCCATGCTTTTAGCATCCCCACAAAATTAAGAGAGTTCTGTTGCACACTCTCCTGTTACATTTATCAAAATAGTTTCAGTGCCTTTTGCCCTTCTCTGCAATTCAAATGTCCTGATATCATGCCAGTCCAGGAAACCACATCTTCAGATGGCATCTTATCTGACACTCTCCAAGCATCCTCAATGCTCCCACATTTTGCACACAGGTCAAGCAAGCTACTCCTCACAAAGACCTAAAACTCACAACCTCTTCAAATGATCTGATAAACAAATTCCTATCCTTTTCAAGGGCAACTATGCTGGCACATGCATTCAGCATCCCCACAAAAGTGACAGAGTTTGGCTATAAACTATAAACCTACCAGTTTGGCCTGCCACACCCACATACCTTCTCAAGCCTACTGCTACCCACCAACGCAAAGGATGTGAAAAGCACTTCCACCAAAGTGTAGACCACAACAACAGACCAGCTGAAAGAGAGCAACAAGAGTGACCAATAAGAGCTATGGATCCACTAACAAGTGGATTCTGAATTGGTTCTATCTCAAGCCAAACCAAATATCCCATGCTCAAAATTCCTATCTGCTCTTTTGGCATTCTGTAGGGTTTACAACAACATCCACACAATGATGTTCTGCAGTCTTAATTTGTGATTTTGGCCCTAACTTTGTGCTCCAAAACTGAGCTCAAATCTCAAAGTCCAAAAATGCTCAGGATAAAAGCAAGGAGAGATTAAGCATACCATAGTGTGTGGCTGGGTTAAGGAACCATGGGAGTGTGACAAGGAGACCTTTGTGCAATCCATCCCCCACAGCATACTCAAATTTCTGGCCACTGCAGAATTAGATCAACATGTTTAGGTGAACAACCCAACCCCACATACTGTGAGAATAAAGTATATTTCTAAGAAGTTGGCCTCTGTTATTTTTAGGTACCAGCATAAGGCTAGAAGCAAAGTATTACAAAACACAAATTTCAGTGGACAAGCCAAACATTATGCAAGGTACCAGCATAAGGCTAGAAGCAAAGTATTACAAAACACATATTTCAGCAGACAAGCCAAACATTATGCAGATGCTTGGGCTGACAAATTTGTGAGCATCAACTTACATCCCCAGTTGACATCATGGTTGGAAAAACTGGATGTTCTTTTCCCCAAGGAGTTGCCCTTTTGTTGGGCACAAATCAGAAAGATGTGTTTTACCACCATGGGAGTGACAGCCAACTATACATCAAAGCACCATAAAGACCCTGATTTGTTGTATTCAGGGATTGGCTGGTTTATCCAAGGTGATTGTTTCCCTGTTGCAAAGTTGCCATTTTTTTCCTCCATTCCAAATTGCATAATTGTTGAAAAAAAATCCTTCACATTATGATGATGAATTTGTGGGATCTTTTACATGGGAAATATGAAGTGGAGGGCACTTTGTATTTCTAGGATACAATGTCTTTTTTCAGCCCCAGCACAGCAGCATTATTTTGTTTAAGTCATCATGGTTGAGCCATTATACAATACTGACAGTTCTGATCCTCCTCATATGGCCATAGACTCTGATTCTGTATTGAACCTAGATTGCTGATCCAGAGGGCAACAAAAGTGAGAATTATTGTGGGAAGTTACAACCTCCTGACAGTGAAATGGTGCTCATGAATAACCAATCAGAAAAGGAAATATCAGATAACAAAAATCCAAAGCCATCCATGTAACACTACTTCAACTTTTGAACAGGAAAAGATGGGAATTCAAGAGTGGATGTACTGGTTATTCACAGAGCCCACCATCAGTAAGGCATAGTATCTTACTGGAAACTTGTTGGGCTCCCTGAGGTCTAAGGCCTGGGATTTGCAGGTAGCTTCAACCATTGTATTTCTATCTCTTGACCCATGAATTGAGCAAACTATGGTGACATTTGAAGATGGTGTGTGATCACTTACCTCTGCACAAGCTTCATTCTCCATTGCTATTTCAGGGATTCCATTCCAAAACTCCATTCCAAGCTCCAATTCCAAAACTCTCAATTGCTCTTTTGGAGACTGGAGTTCCTCCATATTGCTTGCAGAGAACAGCTTACATCATGGCTTAGGGTTTAAGGTTTCAAACTCCATTGAGTAAACTGGATTTTCTCCTTCTGGAATGGAACAACTCAAATTTATATTCCAGTGAATTGGAATATAAATATGAAGTGCTCCATTCCAAAGGGAGGAATTTCAGAGCAAACATCAGAGGAAAAGGCGCTCTAGATTTGGTCTGGAATTGGGGGAATCCTGTAATATCCTGCAAGTGGGACATACATGATCAAGTCTCAAGCATCTGTCTATTCTTTAGTTGTCTTGAAAGTTGTAGATCTAGATCTTAGTTTCCTTGTTGAGGACAGCTCTGCTCCATAGGAGCAAATAGAATCAACTGGCACTTGAGCTTTGTGCATCCAAAGGAGATCTTCTGGCTGTGAATCTGCTGTAGATAAGGGAATCAAGTGTGTTGCACTTTCAGCTTTCAGAAAAAAATATGTCTATGTTGTGGAATTTGCCAGTAGGACCTCCCTCTTCAAATTCATCAAGCCAAAAACAAAAACAAAACTAAAGGGCTCTTGCACACACAGAACAGTTGTGTCATGTACACCCAACAACTAGGAAATGAAGATTTGATGCAGTCAATTTGCCAAAGTACATAATCATATGCACCTGCAGGTCAATTGGAGGAGCAAATAGTAAAACTTAGATATTGTTCCCTTCCCTCATGTCTCAGTGTCAATTCCATGTTGAGGATTCTGCTGATAGGTGTGGTCTTGGGGGTGGGACAAAAGATCTCTTGAAATCCCATGGATTGTAAACAGGTGGAAGCAACTCCAGGCTTCTCAATGCTTTTACTGCCTCCTCAGTGCGGCCTTTCTTGCTGCAAAAAAGCAGATAATCACCTCTGAATTCCAGATTTGTATCTCCATTGGGCTCATGTATAAGTCTTGGGACGCAAAATCTCTGGAGAAGTCCCCTCTCCTCTCGCTTCAGATCCTCCCACTTCACTTTTAGCTTCTTTGCTACACTGACTCTGTTCCTCAGTATAGTCAGTTCTTCCTCTGACAATTTCTCACTGACCACATGGCCATCCTTGAGTGGAACTCTATACCTTGCAGCAAGCTCAGCACCAAAATCTTTGTACGTCCTTGCTGATCTTTGTCGTTTCAGTTTCATGGTTAGGGTACGGACACAGCTACTCCTAATTGCGATCCTCAGGTACTTTGTGAGGCTGTCAAAATTGTCGACAAATGAGTAGTAGTTGCAACATCCTCTCATGATCCAGTTGTAATAGTTCACAATTTGGTTGTGAGAGTACCTTGATAAAAATGTAACAGGATAAGGTCGAACCCCTCCTTCTGAAACCATTCCAAGATGGGCAAGTTCCTTTATAATTTTTTCCATTGGTGCATGCAAACGGGTCAGACCTGACAGAGACTGATTTCTTTTACCTGATGAGCATTTGGGGCCACTCAAAAGACAGATTTTGGTGTCTAGAAAGAGAACAGGGTTCTTTCTAAGATGGGATAATCTGAGTTTCCCTCCCGATACATCCAGCTTCAAGTTTTCTGACAGGAAGTCTTTAACATCTTCTTGAAAACGGAGAACATCTTCTTTACTTGCTGTGAATGTAAGAAGGATATCATCCACATAGCGCACATAGAAGACTCGGCGAAATCCTGAATCATTCCACAATCTTTTCGGCACTTGAGCTATCTGCTTCCTTAGCTGCTTCAATTGTGATGCATCACCTCTTCTCTCAAGATATCTCAGTCTAGTGACAAATGACAACCACTGTGGGTTCAAAGCTCTGGACTTCCCTTGATCAAACACAGCTTTCTTCTCTTGAACCCACAAGTCTAAAGCATGAAAGAAGACATTAGTCCACAGCAGGGAGAGAGTATTTTGTCCACGAGTACCCCACCAAATGCTCTTGAAAGTCCATCCCTGATCAGTTCTCTCACCATGCCCTACTTTGAGAGCCTTCCACACTAGTCGAAGGAATCTCTTATCCCCAATTTTTTGCCCCAGTAACTTGACCAAAACATGGTGATCAATCTTGTACTCTTTTCTTATGTCACTAACAAGAGCCCACTCATGATCTTGAACCCCCTTCCGGATTGAGCGTAAGGCGGAGTGGCAAGATCGAGAAGGTCTGGAACCATGTGACACATTCAAAAAGATGGGCTCATAGATTGCTTCTAAAACAAGCCTCATTGCTTCTAGAACAACCCTATCTCGATGCAGGGGAACAGAAAGGCCGAGGCTCTCAATCCCCTCCTCCAAGCCTGATTTTATGCCACGTGGCTGAAACTGAAACTGTTCTTCCCAAAAATCCTTGACAATATCACCTACCAGTGTTGTCCTCATAGAAAATGGAAGCTGTCGCCAGTTAGCAGGCTTCACATTTTCATGAGCCAGTCTGATGAAATCCTCTTCAAAAAAAAGATTGTAAAGCTTATGATTCACAAGATTCGGGTTGCTTTTGTTGTCATTGGCAATACACTGTAGAGCAGTCATTCCAGGATTATCTGCTTGACTTGTGAAATTGTTATAGCAGAGTGGATGTAGCCAGCATGGAGAAGTCATCCCATGTGCTTGTAATAAGTCTTTCTTTGCTGCCTGCAAAACGTCAGAGGAGGTTCTTGAGATGAGTATGATGAAGAATGTTTGTTAGGGCTTAGAGGTCAGAGTGAAAGGTGTTGGACTTAGAATTCAGCACAGCATTTTCTCGTACATCACGTTCAGAAGCATATTGGTCCATGATCTCCAAGTATATGGATCAAGGCAGGTCCAACCCTAGCGTGAGGAAACCCTAGCGACAAAACCCTTGGGTACTTTTCTCTACGTACTTTGGTTTAAAACAGAGATGTTCGTGGACGTCTTCATACTGCTGTAAGACTAAAACGAGAACTTCTCTCAAACAACTTCTTGAGGGGAAAAAAAAAGGAAAAGACGAGTCGAACAGCAAGGAACGAGGCAAACCACAATAGCTCTGTAGCATACACGCCAGAGAAAATTCCCAACTTACCAACACGAAAGAGTTGATGGTGACGAAGTGTCTCAATGAAAACCGAAACACCTGCCTTGACATCTTGTCTCCCTGAGTTCAAACCACCGCGCATATGACCGATCTCGCAAACAGATCGATCAAGAGACGACTGCTTCACATTGCACAAAGAAACTGGCACCCAAAGGAGTGAGGAGGAGGGAAAAAAAACACTACAAATCTTTGATCTACTTTCGAATTTCTTCGTTTCCAAAACTGCACAGCAAATAATCTTCCTCCTATTGCCCACCCAAATACTCGACTGCAAAGCAGATGGGCGCGACACTCCTGCGCGACAATACCGCGCGCCGATCGTACACGAAGAGAGCGGCCTCTGGGGTTTAGGGTTTAGGGTTCATGGCCTTCCCATTCCTGAAGAAAGATGAGATCCCAATAGAGATCTTAAGAGAGGCCTCAAATGAGATCCTGGAAGATGTGAGATCTCAAACGAGGTCCTGAAAAGGTGAGATCTCAAACGAGGTGTCTATCTCTCCGTCCCTCTTCCTGGCCTTCACAGCGCGCGAAGAAGACGAGATCCCGCTAAAGAGGTAAAAAACGAGGGCTCAACCCAGGTCCTGCCAAAGTGAGACCTCAAACGAGGTGTCTGTCTTTCCAGCCATTTCATATAGAAGACAAGATCCCCAAAAGAGGTCTAAAATGAATGTTCAAACCAGGTCGTGCCAGAGTGAGATCTCAAGCGAGGTCTCTATCTCTCTGGCCTCTCTTCATGGGCTTCACAAGTCCTCCAAGAAAGATGATATCTCCGAATGAGGTCTTAGAAGATGGCTCAAAGCAGGACTTGAAAAACTGAGATCTCAAACGGGGTGTCTGTCATATGTGGCCTCTCATAAAGACCTTGAAGAAAGCTGAGTTCCCTGAAAAGAAGTCTCAAACAAGTGCTCAATACCAGGTACTAGCAAATTGAGATCTCAAACGAGGTGTCTGTTTCTCCTCTCTTTATGGCCTCCAAAGTGCTCAAACAAGATGAGATCCCCAAGCGAGGTTTTAAACGAAGGCTCAATCCAGGTCCTGAAAATTTGAGATCTCAATCGAGGTGTCTCTCTCTCTCTCTCACACCTCTCTCTCAACGGCCTTCAAAGTCCTGGAAGAAGACGAGATCCCCCCAAAAGAGGTCATAAACGAGGGCTCAATCCAGGTCCTGGAAAGTGAGATCTCAGACGAGGTGTCTGTCTCTCCGGCCTCCCTCTTCCTCCGCAAAGCTTGCAGACGAGCGCTCGCTGATGCCTCGCCTCATCTTCTCTACTTCTCCTCCTGTGTCGTCTTTGATTCCCTAGTTTTGCTTTAGTGCGCTATATTGGTGTTTTTTTTCTCTGCTTTCAGGTCTTTGGAAATCATTTGCAGTATCGTTTCATATGTGCTGTCCTTTTTGGGTGTGGCAGATACGTAGTTTGTGTCAGGATGTGTTTGTTAAGGGCTGTTGTTTTCTTTCGTGTTGCGTTTGCGTTTTGAGACTCTTGGAACTCCATTGCTCATCCTCTCTCATTCTCTTTCTGTTTTCCGTTTCTTTGTTATACTTCGTGTTTTTTCCTTTGGCGGGGGTGCGGAGGGCGCCACTTTGAGATTCGATTCAGCGGGTTTTGTTTTTCGGTCTCCTACTGGCCGTGACTCTCTAGATCCATATCATGTCACATGAACCGGATATTGTAGTGAAGCAGCAGCGCAAGAGGGATCGTGCGGAGTCGCCTCTGCCGGTTGCTGAGACGAAGAAAATTCGAGCAAGGTACCCTATATGCAGTAATCCTAAAACCCTAATGCACGCACTAGAAAACCTAATCTTTTTTTTTCTTTCCTTCAGCTTTCGTGTTTTGAATTCTTCCTGTGATCTAGTAAAGCAGATGTATTAGAAGAACATCGCCGTGTTGTCAATTTCGTATTGCTAAGGGCCTGAGGAGAAGGTCAGGACCCAAAAATCAGAGTAGGTCTTTACTGATCACATGTGGGGTACCTTTGAAGAATAGGTTTAAAGATGGACTGAATAGCTTCTTTCTGTTTGACAGTGATGGACACAGGGACCGTCACTACCATGAAGACGAGCCACAGGAAATGGGGAGCAAGAGGAACAGCAGAAGTGAGAAGAAACAAGAGCATAGAGAACAGCAGCAACGAGACAGGGAAGGACTGAAAGCGAAGTATGAGGGTGGTGGCTCTTATGAAACTGTCGGGAAACAGGACCATCATCATCATAGGGGACATGACAGGAAGGAGAGAGTGTCTGGAGGAAGGGGGACAGAAGAGGTTCATTCTGAGAGGGGACACTTGGAGGACGTGAAAGCAGAGTATTTTGATAGCAAGGAAGTTTCTGGTGATCAGAAGCATAGTGCTCGACATGGAGAAGCGCAGAGGGACAGAGAGAGCCGTGCGAATAGACATCACTCTAAAGACATAGGCAAAGACAACAACAACTCTCGCAGAGAGAGAGAGGACCCCAAAAGCAGGGATGAGAAAGATCGAATCAGGAAGATTGAGAAATACAGTGATTCTGCTGCTGTCTCTGCTGACAATGAACACAAGAGGGACAGGGAAAGTAAAGAGAAGGACGGACATCGAGTTCTGAAGCGGAAGGAGCCCAGGACAGATGAAACATGGGAGAAGCAAGAGAAAAGATTGCGCTCCACTCATGATGAAGACAACCATGACAAACAACAGCCTGACACAGGTTTAAGTCCCCAGATGGTTACTATAAATGGTAGTTCTGCTAAGGATAAGAAAGATGGGAATGGCATCCAGGTCTCTTCCAATGGAAAGACTGTTGATATGCCAGATTCATTGAAAGCCTCAGTATTGCCAGGCATAGTATCAGTTGTTTCTCCTAATTCAGCAGCTCCACCAGTGTCTATGCCTGGAGGACAACATACTTCTGTGATGGGCAGCACTGACAATGCAGACAAGTCACACACCTCAACCCCTTCAGATGACAGAGTTCCTCAAAATGCTTCAAAATCAGAAGCAAGAGGGGAGGCAGCACCAGCAGAGAAGACCTCTACTGTCAGCCTTGATGCTCTGGCTAAAGCAAAGAGGGTTTTGCAAGTGCAGAAGGAACTTGCTGAGAAACTAAAGAAGTTACCACAGGTAACAACTCATAATTGGCTTGGCATTGCAGTTTGGGTTTTAGCTTCTCATTGGAGAAATTCTGTAATTGGTTTTACAGGACTCACAATCTCATAGCTCTGTTTTCAGTGGCTAAAGTGGATGTACTGCATTCAAGTAGCCACCAGAATGGTTAAACAATGTTTTCAGGGTGCAGGAGACCCCAACCACTACCCTCTATGTTGGCCTTTTATATGCTTTAGACTTAGATGGTTGCTCATATAGGGGAAAGCTAAAATGAAATGGAGCTTACCCTAACAAGCTTGTGCAGCTCTAATGAGGATTCTGTTGACTTTTTAGATTAGCTATGTGTCTTGAGTGCTAGCCAACATCATGATTGAGTTCTCCCTGCAATCTTATATAGATATATGGGTGGTCTTTTAGGTTTTCTTATGTGAATACAGCTCATGCTTAGGAATGAGGAACTCATCCATGTTGTTTTCTTGCAGTTGAAAAAGTCAGGAGCAGAGACCACAACTGCCCTCCCGTCTACGTCTGCAGTACCTCTTGCTGCAGCTAGTTTGCCACAAGCACCACCAACATTGCCACCAGTCTTGCCAACCCCGCCAGTTTTGCCACTGCCAGGGTCCATCCCTCCAGGCATAGCTGGTGGAGCATTCTTCAACATGCCAGGAATGCTACCTGGATTGGGTGGCCTTGGGATTCCAAATCTTGGGTCAATATCTAGCTATGAAGCTGTAAAGCGAGCACATGAGTTTGCTGTTCAGTTAGGGTTCCACCAGCTGCCAGGGGGGATGCCATTTATGCCAACCATGGTTCCCACCCCAGGACCAGATGACATGGGTGGGCAACTAGGACAGCCAAAGACTGTCAAGGCTCCAGTCCTTCGTCTTGATGCTCAGGGAAGAGAAATTGATGAACATGGCAACGTAGTGGATCGTCCAAAGCTTACTAATGTCAGCACACTTAAGGTATAACTCTAATAGTTTTATCCCATTGTGTCATTTGTTGTTGTTCCAGGTTGTTAAAATTGATTGTTTACAGTTGCTGACACGGACTTTCTTCTACAGGTGAACATTAACAAGCAGAAGAAGGAAGCATTTCAGATATTGAGGCCAGAGTTAGAGGAGGATCCAGTTGATAACCCCTTCTTTGATCCTCGGGTTGGAATTGACAAGAAAAAGTTGGTTCGGCCCAAGAGATCAAGTTTCCAGTTTGTTGAGGAGGGCAAGTGGACCAAACAAGCAGAGATGCAGAAGTTGCGGGTAAGAATATGATCAGATTTTGTCAAGTCCTCCATTTCTGACTGTTGCAGCAGTTGCTTACTTGCTATCTGAATGTCTTGATTAATTGACAAATTGTTTCTGATAAGTACATGAGTCTGCCTTGTTCAGTTTATCATTTGGTTAATGATATATTGTGTGCAGAGTCAATATGGAGAGGCTAAAGCAAAGGAGATGAAAGCAAAGCAGGCTGCACTCTCCATGGCAAAAGCAGATTTCGACATTAATCCTAACCTAATTGAAGTTTCAGAGAGAGTTCCCATCAAGGAGGAAAAGCCTAAGGATGCTATCCCTGATGTTGAGTGGTGGTATGGGACTAAATCTATTTTGTCTTCACCTTTTTAGTGGTGTTGAGCTGCACATGCAAATTGTTATATTGCACATTGATTGGTCTTGAGTTGACTTCTTTCTGAACAATGAGGGGTTTGGCCTATTGTGCAGGGATGCAGGGTTCCTACCCTCAAAGAATTATGAGGATGTTGAGGAAGGGAGAGTGAAAATGGACAGAATTACTCGTTTTGTGGAGCATCCAATTCCAATTGAACCACCTGCTGAACCACCCTTACCACCTCCACAACCATTGAAACTCACAAAAAAAGAGCAGAAAAAACTACGGACACAGCGCAGACTAGCTAAGGAGAAAGATAGGCAGGAGATGATACGCCAGGGCCTGTTGGAACCCCCAAAATCAAAGGTGAAAATGAGTAATTTGATGAAGGTTTTGGGTGCTGAAGCAACACAAGACCCGACACGACTGGAACAAGAGATACGGAGTGCTGCCGCTGAACGTGAGCAAGCACATACAGACCGGAACCTTGCTCGCAAGTTGACACCTGCAGAACGCCGGGAGAAGAAGGAGAAGAAGCTGTTTGATGATGCTACAACTCTTGAGACAATTGTGTCCGTTTACCGTGTGGTTGATCTTTCACACCCACAGACCCGTTTCAAGGTCGATATCAATGCACAAGAAAACCGATTGACAGGATGTGTGGTGATCTCTGATGCAATGTGCCTGGTTGTTGTCGAGGGGGGTGCAAAGGCCATCAAGCGGTATAATAAGCTTATGATTCGACGGATCAACTGGGCAGCAGCAATAAAAGAAGAGACAGAAGAAGGCATGGAAGATGGTCCACGCCATCCCAATAAGTGTGACTTGGTCTGGCAGGGAAGTGTAGCCCGACCCAGCTTTGATAAATTCCTCATTCAACAGTTCAGGTCAGGAGCTGCTGCTCGGAAATACCTTCAAGATGCCAATGTGGGACATTATTGGGACCTTGCTGTGAACTTTTCCAATGAGTGATACCATTCAGCATTGAAATTCTCTGGTGGAGTGGAATGATTATCCTGCCAAGTCCCACAGGCTGTTCATTTTGGCCATTTCCAAACTTTGATGTCTGAGGGTGTCACCACAATTTTGGTGGCAGCATTTCTAAACCAGACTGGGTTGAACTGCAGCTTTGGCATCCTCAAGAAGTAGAGAGGAGAAAGCTATTTTTCTTACCATATAAGCAGTAAAAAATCTGGTGAGCAATCTGCGTTACCTTAATTGGTATTTGACAGTTGTCTTTAGATGTGTGAGTAGACTGCAAGAGACTTGAGAATGGTACCATGACGATGCCTTCTTTAGCTGTGTGTGTATGCTGCAAGTGACTAGAGAACAGTACTTTTAAGCTACCTAGCGTATAGAATACTGGCTATGTTTAGTCTTTGTTAAGTGATCAGTTAGATAGACAAAAGAGGAGAGGTGAAATGCCATAAGCTAGAAGAGTTGAGTTGTCAGTTTTATCATGGACAAGACTGATGAAAGCATTGTGCTGCGTTATGCGGCCCAGCTGATGATGATGGCGATGGGCATGGACCACGGTTATGCAACCATGGGGGACTACTTAAAGCTCTACGTTAAACATATCAGAGAGGTGTCTGATTCAGCCTGGCTGCATGATCAACTTGCATTATATGTAAGTGAAACAAATCCATCAGGAAAAAAATGACACTATAAGTGTATGCTACGGTTGATGGAAATGCGCATCTTTGGCCTTTTGTGTCTTCCATGCATTTTGCAGTCTATATTTATGCTGACTAGGTCTGAAAGGCATTCACTGTGCTAGTGACCTTTATTAGGTGAATGAGTATTCTTCCTGGAGATCATGTGTTGCTTGTTTTTTTCTGCCATCTTATACTTTCTTAGCTAGCAAGGGAATGCACACACGGGGTTCAGTTGTCACAAAGCTCTTGCTTTGTTCTCATTGTTATGGTTGCACTGTGCCATGGTGCCAGTGATGAACTTAAAAGGCCCCCCACCACTACCCTCTATTTGAACCTCTCTATGCCTTCAGCTTAGATTGTTGCCTTTACAGGGACAAGCTAGAATGAAATCAACCATTAAACTCACAAGCTTGTTGCAGCTTGAATGAGGAGAGTATTAGCTATGTCTCTTGAGTGCTAGCCAACATCATGACTGAGTCTTCCCATTGTTTCTGGAAATACAACAGAAACTATGGATGCAGATTTGGTATAATGGTTTGCCCAGATTTTGAGTTTATTATTTACTTATCTACACCCACCTTCATGATCTGATGAATTCAGTAAAGTCAGTGGGTAGTCATGGCAGCTCATCACTGCTGTTCATGATGAAGGTGATGATCTGACACTTTGTAAGCAACTCCTATAAATTTGTGACTGCACACACTGTTGTGTTACCTTTAAATTGTTCTTGTGGAAATTTCTCTGCAGTTTTATGAATATTTGTCATGGTGATTCCAACCATCACCTGTTTCTGCAGTGAGATCTTTTTCACAGATTACCATGGTATGGTCTGATATACAATATGGATGAGTTGATTTTGCATATACCTACCTAACTACAGTGCATGCTGTGTATGAAGTTGCCAATTTTTCCATAAATTCTTCTGCATCCCATGTTTGATAGTACAACTCAGCCATGGCAGAAATGGCATGTTGATATGTCTTCATACTTAGCTGTGTCTTCATACTTATCTGTTGATATTAGGATGACCATTTGTGTGTGACAAAGGTAAACCCTATCACATAGGAAAGCTTTGTCATGAAAAGCCCATACTACTTACTGCTGATGCAGAAAGTTGAGAAGCCAAAACTCTTATGTTGGAGTTGGGTTTTACTCCATGAGTCATACTATGTTCCTTTTCAAACATTCCATACATGGTTGGGTTGGTTAGTTGGGTTGTTCAGTTGTACAGTGGGTGAGTCATATTGTAAGAACAGTTAGTTCTTCAAGGCGGTGGGGATAACAGTTTAGGAGGTTGCAAGCTCTTGAATGTATCATTGCCAAGGATTTGGCCGGATTCAAGACTTCCTAGGTAACAGAAAAATTCAAGGCTTGTCCTCAAGCACCCAAGGCATGTTCGCACACACCCTTGTGTTTGAATTCACAATGGACTACATAATGCCTTATATCATATACTCGCTTGAATTTGGCCAGTTGCATGATTGCAAGAACTAGTTCCTTCTCAAAGTAAGTGATGATTGCATATTGGCAAACCAATAGGTTTCCAAGTAGACAATAGGTTTGAATTACACTTCAAAATATGCAATGCACTATGATTCTAATTTGAGCAATAGCTGTGGAGTTGCTACATCTTGTCTTCAAGGCCTTACTTGTAGACTCCTTACCCAGTACCACAGCTTCTCTTTGATGTCTTGTAGTCAGACTCCTTACCTATTAGGGTAGAACAGCCCATGAGTGATCACTTAATGCTCGGGATCCTGGTGTAAATAGCAACATCCCTTTATAATACTTGATATCATTAACTTGCTCTTATGTTTAAAGCATAATGTTTGTTTATTTGTAACAATTTGTGGTCAAACACTTGAACTTGACATACCAAGAATTGGCAAAGTATTTTAACACCGATAAGCAACATATATATAATTTGCAACTACAATGCAACTAACAAGTAATGTACACCTAATTTGCAACTATAATGCAACTAACAAGCAATGGACATAAATTTTGCAATAACTAATATAACTAATATGCAACATACATATAATTTGTAACTATAATGTAATCAATAAATAACATATATACAATTTGCAACTATAATGCAAGTATTGACCAACATACATACAATTTGTAACTATAATGCAACTAACAAACAACATACATACAATGTCATCATTAATTTATCATTGAAATATAATATAAACAACACATGTCTCTAACCATAAAATGATTGAACTACAAGTTTTACATTTACGAACAATCATTTAAATTCAAAAATAAAGTGTCATGTAAAAGCAAAATTGGAGTATATCAATTTTGAATTTTCTTACATGTAAATGTAAATGTATTTTTTCTTTCGTTGTTTTAGCATAAAGTCTATTAAATTTGAAATCCTTGGGATTTACACCATCAAAATTAGTAATGAATAATTAATTTTAGTTGCATAAAAACTAATAACCTTGCAACATAATATTCTTATACACAAGAATAACGAATGATATTACATATGCACAAAACAAAAGTGTTGAACTTGAATATATTTACTCATTATGCCCAAAAACTAAAAGCTTTCATAATTTCACACAATCATAACAAATAAGATTTTGACAATTTCAATCAATAATAAAATAACCAAAAAAAATCTTTAAAAAATAAATGAATATTAAAAAATCAAGTCTTCTAATTACTTCACAAGAACTGAATAAGCTTCAAATTAAAAAGAACAAGTATTTCCTTGTTCATTATTTATATCCAACATTAAACACAAATGCATAATAATCATCAATGTAAGTCCCAAGATCTACTAAAAACTACAACCATGTGTCACATGCCCTTTCATATATCACACAAATTTTAATCTTCAAATTTGCATAGGTAGATGAAATTTAATTATACATCAATTACATCTATCCAAAAAACAACATAATTGATAACTAGTTGCAAAAAAATTGGACATGTTAGCTAATCATTACCATGGTGGGAATGTGTACATGTGGCATGATTATACATATCAAGGCCATACATTAATTGTGAGGTATTTTCCTTCAACAATTATTGTGCAACTTGCCCGCAAAATCAAAATATATTGACCATAATTGTACATACGGGCATATTCAAACTAAATAGCCTTATCCATTTTGTAAGTAATATGTGACTATAATAGAACTTGTGAATTTTTAACATGGCATTTTATTTGAAATGTTCGTATTTCCATGGAACATATGCAACATAATTACACATTAGTTGCATTAAACATTTAATTGTAGGGTAATGAGGTTTCATGAAGGCAATTTCTCATAGTGAAATGAACATGGGCATACATACTTTCTCAATACTTCCACGTAATTTTCATTGTGTTTTTCATTTCCCCAATGTAATACAATTAATTTTAATGTTATTTTGTTACTGCCTCAATTTTTTTCTTTGAGATGTTTCAATTTTATATCAAATGAAATGACCATAGAACATGTTGATGGAATGATCGTATTCAAAATCATACATGCATTACATTATTTGAAGCAAAAACCAATGACATAAAATAAATCATTCAATTTTTTTGGGAATCATTATGAAAAAATGGGGGTTTTGCAACTAGGTTTGGAATTGCATTTTCCAATTATAATGACCATTTGCAACTCACCATAAAAAAATGTTATTAATTGCATCAGACAAGTTGCACCAATTGCAATGATGCAACTACATGTATATACCTTACCCTAAAGGTAGTTTTGTCATAAAATAATCTTCAAAATCATGAAATGAAAATTTGTGAAAATATGAAGTCGACATGTTGAAAATATAATTATCATAGGTTGCACTCTGAATAATTTCACTACTCATATGACAATATTATAATAAAGATGGAAAAAATATATAATTTCAAAATTTAAAAACGAATTCAATTATATATATATATATATATTCAATGTGGAAACTACCCGGTTACAGTAATCATATACAATGACAAAAATATTTACAACTTCATAAAACTACTTTGCAACTATAGCATTATATTGAACTCTTTGTTGCCACATGTTGAAAGGGAAACAAACATTGTGGCACATGGCAAGTTTGTCAATTTTCATTCACCCAACATGGACATGAAAAAAATTAAACTAACATGGAATAAATCTACAACTCATACACTACAACATGTTTCCATTTACCACTACGTGATAAGGAGTTTATTAACATTGAAAAACTATTTTTGTTTGGCCTATATATTATTTTGCAACTACATTAATTCTATAATGTATTATTTTGTTCAATTAATACAAATGATTGGCAAAGCTAACACATTGCATTAACTAATTATTCTAGACAATGATTGGTAATGGAGCACATGTAAGCTAAAATGCAACTAGTTTACACTTCAAGAAAACTAACTATCAATTATAATGAATGAAAGTCGTATCAGTTTACAACTAAATAGTCTTTATTTGCAATATGTGAATCTATTTAATAATTATTTGCAACCTTCAACTTGCATGCATCATATTGTTTTCCAACATCTACATAACTAATTGTGTAACTTTTTTGTAATTATCATGATTTTCTTATAAATAACAAAATGTTACATCTGAAGTAATTAGAAACGGTGTTATGCTACAACTATTTTTTCTTGAATTATTGTTTTGCAACTAACATTGTGGTTTAGGGCAAGTTAGCTTGCAACTACAACACTTGGATACCGGTAAATGTATTTATATTTTGGAGCTAATTACATTTGTTTTGGAACTAGTTTGCGCCTAGCACAAATTTTATAATTTTTTTGTGTCAGTAGTTTAATTGTAAATGTTGTTAGGTTACAACTAGGTTAATTGGCATTGATATTATAGTGCAATTAATATTTTTATTTTTGTTGCAATCTTACAACCATTGTTGTGGGTAGGGGCATTAATTTGCAAATATTATGTTATTTGGATAATAATAGCCCAAATACTATTTCCCAACTAATTTAGTTCATTTTGTAATTGTTTGACAATTATCATGAATTGTAAACTCTATTTTTCTAGAACTAATACAATTACAAATTTCACTATGTTGCAACTAAATTAATTAGATGTAGTATAACATTGCAACTAATGTTTTTTCCCTATGTTACAATCTTACAACTATTGTTGTGGGTAGGTGCACTAGCTTACAACTACTAATACCTTATTTAGATAATTATATTATGATTACTCTTTTCCAATTCACTTAGTTTATTTTGTAAATTGGTTTACAACTAACATCAATTATAAGCCTTCCTTTTCAACTAATAAAAACTTTTTGTACCTAACAAATTTTCATTATAAACTAATTAAATTAATTCAACTAGTTAAATTTGCAATGATTTAGTTAAATACTAACTATTTACCAAATGGTACCATTTTGTTACTCCCATATGCAAAGAAGTCATATTATCTTGGAAGTATTTTGTGTAGTACATGCAAAAAAAAACCTTAAACATGTACAACAATTAAAACTCAAGTCAATTATGTGTTATAACTATCAAGATTGGAATGGAAAAACTTATTTGGAACACACAACTACTAAAGCTTGGTGAACAAAAAGTTCACATAAAATTACTCATTATTTGACCTCAAATGGCCCTTCTCCCACAAGGAATTAGTCCCTTCCACATTTTTCATGGTCAATGTGAAAAGTTGTCATTATGATTTAGAGAAATAATATCATTATCAATCACATGCCAAAATGTCACCTTGTAAATACTTGTCCCAATATCCTTGAAATGAAACATGTCACCTTTAATTATGGTCATTTCATTTTTCCAGCCACATACTCAAAATTTTGTGGGTCCAAAAGCTCCATTTTATATCATTTAGAAAATTATGGACATTCAAAAAAATCATTTGTTAGTCCATATTGCTTACAACTTAAAAATGCATTACATGTCCAAGGGCAAGAATAAAAAAATTTGAACCTTTAAAGTGGTTCAATTTAATGCCTTTGTTTGGTATTGTTACACAACAAACCCTAACAAACATTAACATTTAATGCAATCAGCCTATTGTTAATTAACATTATGGTATGCCATACAATATGTTCACAATACCAAGAAAGGAGGAAATTTGTAACATTTTAAGGTGGGTTGAAATAGTAATTACACTTATGAACTAGGATAGTTTTAACAACCTTAGACCCCATGGTTTTTTTTGCATTTTGAATGTTTTTCATTGATCTATTTTCTTGTTTGGTGACTTGTGATGTACCCATTTCATTGGTCTTTTTCATTGTTCTTCAAACTTGAGGCAGATCAAGTGAATATGGATAATCCACCATGGGGTCAATATGCCCTTTTTCATATTATTCATTGCAACTTGTTGCCCATGCATTAATGTACCATGATTACATACCATTTTTTTTTGCCTTGCCTCATTACACACCTCCTTATTTTGCCTTGCTTGATTATAAACCTACTTGTTTTGCCCATCCTCATTGCATACCTCCTTGTCTTGCCTTTCTTTATTTCCTTGCCACACATCGGTGTTGCCATCAACTAAATTCTTGATGATAAACACCTCCGTAGGAATCACATTTGTTTTCTCTAATACTTTTGTGACCTTTTCCATGTCAAGCACATCCCCTTTGTTAAACAATTCAATTTTTTGATGTTTAACATGAATTTCCATGGCAATTGTCATGGGAAGTAATGTTATCATGTATCTTCCAAGTTTATGAAATTACAGCTTTATGGTCCCCATAAGTTCATTTGTTTGTTTCACAAATAAATTAACATTACTCTCCATTACAACCATTTAATTGTTGATAGAAGCTACACCCATGTAAAAAACCAATCGTTTTACTACAATTACAAAATTATTGCAACTAATAATTATTAGTTTTAGGAGCAAGGTTTACATTTAACAAATCCGATATGGTGAACATTCAAAAATGCAAAGTTTAGTTATTATGAATAGAGTCTTTAACCAATTGGTGGGATTATAAAATACCTCCAAATTAAACACACCAAACCAAAGAAAACGAGAAGCTTAGGAAAGTTCAAATATTGATTGGAATTACCAAAAAGAAATGTTTTGACCACCATGCCAATAATATATAAACTTTGATGATTTTTTATACAAGATTAAAACTAAGGTGACCAACACCATTGCAGGTACATAATTCAACTACTTGTGTTAAATTCACAAAAAAAAATTATTTAAACAACCACCACCACATATTTTCATGTACAAGCAAAGGTAATTATAAAAACTATCTGTTTAAAAATGTGCTTCTAACATTAGGAGGTTGAAATACACCAATTTTAATTCAAATGTTTCATTTTTTGCCATTTTAGTGAGTGATGATGATTGCACCTTTTCTTCTTTTTGCAAAATTTCCAATTCTTGCCCTTCAGCCCATGTGTTCATTCAAAAATTTTCAAATTTATTTAATGGATAAGATATACATATCAATTTAGCGGAATTCTTAGCCTTTCCATGTCTTCCATGCCTATTAATGTGCTGGACATGGTCTCAAGCTCAAGTCATTTGCTTCCAATAAAACACACCACCCAAATCATGAAATTAAAACTAACACTTTTGAAAATGGGTAGTTGCACCCTAACAAACAACAAAACTTGTCATTAACATGTATATGAAATATGGCAAAAAATTCACTAAAGTTTTTTCAATAGACTTTTCATTAGCCCAATAGGCTTTCAAATTTTCCCATTCATGAGTGTTGACATATGTGGGAGGCACATATAGGGGATCATGAACCTATTGTTTTTTCAATTTTGGCCTTTATTGTTTCATGAAAAATACCAATGACCTTTTTAACACATGGAGAGCCATAGCGGACCCGTTTCATTCAAACTCCTTGTTCAAGCCTACTCTAATCTATTCAATGTTTCATGAGTTTTTTTCATTGATGTTTATACTTGAATAATCCAAAAAGTTGTTACTAACGGTTCAAATCATCTCATCAAATAATGTTTTGTGATTTGAGGCTCCATTAACAACCCATGCTTGTTAGTTTTAACAACTACCCCCTTTTGCCCAAGATTTTTTCACATCTTTTCCTCCTTTTCTCATTTTTTTTAGCTCTACATTATGCCTTTCCACATATGCGACCTTTTGTCATCATGTGCACGTATGCTACTTCTTTGCTTTACCAATGATGAATATGGGGTCCACGATCCATGAAGGACAAACATGTACCCTGTTGGCACTTGAAAGCCCCCTTATTTGCTATGCATTTTAATGTGATTAATTTTTTTTTCTTGCCCTCCACATGACAAAGATGTCATAGATTATCCCAACAACCACTTCAACTTTCATTCAACAAAGAATATTGAAACCATGTACCATTTTCAACAATGCACAATCTAACAAACACAAACACAACTTTAGGACTTTTAATTTTATGTTTTTTTTCTAACAACTTTTGATAAATGTGTTTGCTAACCTTTAGACTTCTAGCTTTTTGGTTTTCTTTTCTAGCATATTTAACCACCAACCTTCTAATAAATGTGTAGGAATTTGGTATTGATTCATCTAATAAAAATTTTGACTATGATTTTTCATATTCTTCAAACAACACTCTTTAAATATTATTAGTTCAAAATGCATTCATAACTTCGATCACCATTAGTTCCAAAGCTTGGTAATTAAAATGAAACTAAAGGTGATAATGAAATTTAGTATTTGATTTGCAAATCAAAAAAAAAAAGGAATAAGGTTGGCTCTTCACAAACACTATCACAAACTAAAAGTGAAATGAAAATGTAAATAACAAAACACCTTCTCAATCAAGAGATCTTGAAAATTACACAATGTTTTACAATGCTTAGACCCATAATGCAAATCCAAAAATCCTTAATGCGAACCAAAAGCCAAGAATGAAGTTACCTTTTCACAAACACTGTCCCAAACCAAAACCAACACACATTGCATCTTCGAAATCATGAGTGCTTCAAAGCCTCTATAAAACTTTATGTGCTCAACCCCACATTATAGACAACAAAGTGTTGTCACGTGTGAAAACATCTTGAATGCCATTTAAGGATGAGGACTTGCATTTAATTTTTTGTTTGGTTACATGTGACGCAACTAATAACTGGATGTATGTGTGGATTTAGGGTTTTTATGTGATTAGAAAGCCTATTGAACCTAAAACAAAACATGAACTATGTATAAAAGCTAATTCCTTGAAAATAATGTAAGAGTTTTAAAAAGATTACATTCAATAAGATGTTCATAAATGTAGTTATAAAATAACCTCTTCATTTTGCTACATTGTCTAAGAAAAACATGAAAATTGGCTTAATGATTAATTAGAATACTTGTTCACATTCCAAACCATCTAGAGACATATATCCTAACATAATAGGTTACAAGCATTAATGATGCAAATTTTGCTCTTAGTAAAACATTCATAAAAGAATGTTTTTCTTATTTCATTATTATTTAGCTAATTCAAGTTTGTGAACAATGGTTTTCATAATGATTTCATTGTTCAAATCTCTCCCTATAGTTGAAAAAAAGATAACATTAAACATGACTTGATTTAAAGTCACATCGACAATCTATACATTTAGGGTGAAGTTCAATGTTATGTTTTTGACAAATGCACGTACCTATGCTTTCACATTATTACAACATGTTCATGCTTGGGTAGATTAAGTACAACCACCTATATCTTATGTCGCAACCCCACTTTGGGGCTAAGTGTGAGAATGCAACTCACATTCCCAAAAGTGGGAAAATGGAGTCCTCCGAGACTCCCAAAAATTTAGAAGACGATTAGAGGGGTCAAATCTCTTCTTCTTGGTGCGTTCTTTATATCAATGAAAAGATCTTGAAGCGTAGATGTCCAAAATGGCCTCGCATTACCCATTTGAACATTTGTAGCCCAAGTTATGGGCAAAAGAAGGGCCGGGAGTCAAACTGGCAATTTGACTCCCGACCACTAAAAGTCGGGAATCGCATTAAAAGTCGGGAATCGACCTCTTCCTGACATCACCTCAAGGAGTGCAACACGACGTTGGAAAGTTCTCGACGAGAGCTACAACTTTGGTTTAGAGCTCGTCCCGATCCGAGTTCGGGGCGAGGAACTATGACCGTCCAAAGTCCTGAGACTCCAACCCGAGACAACTTCGAGACTCTAACTTGGGAGTCCCGAAAAAAAGAGCCATTCGGATGTAGCCTCGGATTATCACAAAATCGGATCCCTATGTCTTGTCGAAGGACAATGGCCATAGTTTGCACAGCTGTACATTCATGATACGAAACACGAACGTTAAAACCGCCATGCCGTTATGCCCTCGTTTGATCCAACGACGTTGGATCGGTTGTTGACCATGATGTACAATATCAATCCCTATGTCGAAGTGTTCAAAATGGCAAGGGATATGATGGCAACAAAAGGTGTTCCCATGGATCTGAAATTATGTCTCATTGCCTTTCGAACAAAAGATGCCCGCCGATACAATGTGCCGATGGCCGATGAAGTCGATGCATTGATGGTAGGAGATGGTTCTGAGGTTGTAGATAGATGTGACGTTGTCCTTGCTTAGCAAGCTGGCCCATTTTAGCGCATTTTCGAATTACATGTGGGATACATGGCTCTACATTATCCGTTGATATTTCCTTATGGTGAGGATGGATGGCATCCGAAGATTTCGCTCAATGGTGTTGTTGTTGATGCAGATTTGGATGAAGACCATGTGGGAGAATCTGACCTTCAAAGAAAACATTGCAATGTGACAATGGCGAAATTTTATGGTTATCGACTTCAACATCGAGACACTGATGGCATTGCGTTGCTTTGGGGTGACCGATTACGGCATCAATACATTGTAGATGCTTATGCGGCTATCGAACAAAATCGCTTGAAGTATCTGCGCTTGAATAAAAAAAAACTTCGCGCGAATCTTTATCAAGGCCTTTAAGACGCCATCGCTGCAGGTGACAATAGTGCTATTGCCATTGGACAAAGGATCCTATTGCCATTGGACAAAGGATCATTCTACCATCTTCTTTCACAGTAGGTCCACGTCACATGGTTTAGAATTATCAAGATGCCATGGCAATCTGCAGATGGGCCGGCTGTCCGGATGTGTTTGTTACATTCATTTGTAATCCCCAGTGGCTTGAAATCAAGAGAGCGTTGTTGCTCAGACAGCAACTTCAGGATCGACCGGATTTGGTAACCCGAGTGTTCAAAATCAAGTTGAAAGAGTTGATCAATGACATTCACAAGAACCATATTTTGGGACGCACGATTACGGGAATCTATGTCGTTGAATTTCAAAAGCGTGGGCTGTCGCATGCACACATTCTCATCTTTTTTATTGAAGACTACAAGCCACACACGGTCGAGGATGTAGACCGCATGATCAGTGCTGAACTTCCAAATTCAGAAACAAACAAGTTGGCCCACGAGACAATTGTCAGATGCACGATGCATGGTCCATGTGGAGCTGCGTTTCCAAATGCCCCGTGCATGGAAGAAAGCAAATGCAAAAAATAATATCCACGCAAGTTCCAATCCGAGACGGTGACGGATGTAAACGGATACCCTATTTATCGGCGTAGAGATATAGGGCACACAATTGTGGTTCATGGGATTGAATTGGACAATCGTTGGGTGGTACCGCACAATGTCTATTTATCGACCAAATACGATGTGCACATCAATGTTAAGGTCTGCAATAATATTCGTGCAGTCAAATATCTATTCAAGTACGTATATAAAGGACATGATCGTGTGACTGTTGAGATCTCGCGCCAAAACGACAATGCCACTGAAGGAAATGTGGTCGATACTGATGAAATTAAAAAATATCTCGACTATCGCTATATATCTGCATCGGAAGCAGCATGGCGCATCTTCAAGTTTGATATGCATGAGCGGTTTCCTATCGTTGAACGTCTCCATTACCATTTGCCCAATCAGCAAATGGTGTTGTTTCGCGATGACGATGATGTGCAGGGAGTGGCAACACGGTCAGCCATTTCCAGAACGATGCTCACAGAATGGTTCAAAACAAACCAAGAATCGGAAGTTGCACAAAGCCTTACGTTTGATCAATTCCCTCAGCAATGGGTGTGGAATCGGAAGTTGAAGCGATGGACACTGCGCAAACAAGGCTTTGCCATTGGTCGCATGTATTATGCACACCCGACATCGGGTGAACGTTACTATTTGCGAATGTTGCTGAATTGCGTCAAAGGTGCCACATCCTTAGAACATTTGTGGACAGTGGATGGCAGAGTGCATGACACATTCAAAGATGCATGCATTGCGATGGGTTTGCTTGCAAATGACAATGAATGGGATCAAGCCTTGGAAAAAGCCGATGTTTGGGCCTCCGGACGATAACTGCGTGACATGTTTGCCTCCATGTTGATGTTTTGTGAGGTCACGAATCCCAGACAACTATGGGATGCACATTGGGAGTCTTTGAGCGATGACATTGAAGCAATGACACGCTGCGAGCGTGCTGATCCAATTGTTACCCTTCCTGAGGATGCGTTAAAGGATCGTGCATTGTATGAGATCGATCAGGTTCTCATGCGTAATGGATACCGCCTGGAAGATTTTCGAACGCTTCCCAAGTCTAATTACATCCCTTCTGTTCATGGAAGAAACCGATTGGTTTAAGAAGAACTGGTTTATGATCGGCATTCATTGACCACAGATGCAGACAATGCAGATGATGATCAACGCAACGCATACGAAACTATTTTGAATGTCGTGACAAACAAAGAGGGCAAACTATTCTTTGTGTATGGCAGTGGTGGAACCAGTAAAACATTTGTTTGGACAAC
>Ga0209611_10001215_pt1 | contig 43071 bp, 40 predicted proteins | sample S1TSphgellanicum_3_FD_187693 | JGI IMG/M metagenome (GOLD analysis project Ga0209611, IMG submission 187693) | Host-associated microbial communities from peat moss isolated from Minnesota, USA - S1T2_Fc - Sphagnum magellanicum MG (SPAdes) (version 2) | ecosystem: Host-associated > Plants > Peat... | reverse complement strand
GTAATCAAATGAACTTTCAAAACTGATGATATAAAATTAACTTGACAAGAAAAATACATAATATGAAACTCCCAAAAAAAATACAATCTTAAAATAATACAAAACTGAAAATAATACATTTGACAATTAATGGTGTAATTTTATTATTTAAAAAAAGCTCTTCAAAGTTCTAGTCTTCAACATTCTCTTTTAACACATGCCATGGGCATCACTCAAAAAAAATTATTAATTTTTGAACTTTTTTTGAAAAGTTTCTTTAACTTCTAGTCTTCAACTTCCTTTTAACACATCTCATATCATCGCCCAAAAAATATTTACTAATTTTTGAACTCTCTTGAAAAGTTGAGTTGCAATCTTTGAGGGATGCTAAATACATCCCCATCAAACTTTGTTTTACAAATTATGTAGGCAACACTACGATGCTTACATGATTGTTATGTGCGATTGATTATTGCTTTACAAAATAATAATAATAATAATTGTTGTGTTAAGAGCTGAAAATTGAGCTAGTGATGGGTATTTCCAGTGATTTCCTTATAATCCTTAGTCTGGAGTCTTAATAAGGTGACAATAGAATATTTAAAACATTATTAAATTATTTGTGAAATAAGTTTTGAGGGGGTCGGGGGCAAATTGCACATAACAATGTAAAATTGCATTGCCCCAAAAATAGGCCTCCTTTATATGTTGAACAAAGCTCAATGGGGTGTTTAATATTTCCCTAATTTTCAACATTCTTTTTTACCACATGTCATTATCATCACAAAAAAAAAGTTTACTTTTTGAAATTGACCTTTGTATAATTTGTCCAAATATTAGGATTTACATGTGTTGAAAATTAAAACAATTTAACTTGAGGTGTAAAAAGCTTCCTTGTTCTAAAATTAATACAGTTTGACACCTGACTATCGAATTCGCCCATAGTGTAAGGTTTAAGTGCCTCTCTTATTTTCCTCTCTTATTCTATACACCAGATGAGTTGCTTCCCAATTTATTTTTATTATTTTCAATTATCCATTTCAATTGGTCCATCATCCAAAAAAAAAATTGAAACTTGGGAGGCTCCCCAAAATAATACTATGTGAGGATGGAGTGCCTCCCATTTGGCTCATCTACATAAGTGAGAAGGAGAGACCTTTGGGCAAAGGATATGTGATAAAGTGGGTTGCTATTGGGAACACCCTTAGGAACACATTGGGAACTTGGGGAACATAACTGAAAACATATGAGAACAGACTAAGAACATGATGGGAACACAAGAATTAAAAAAATTCATCCTCAACCTACCGCCCCACCCCCTCCCCAAAGGAGAAAAGATGAACCCTCTTGGGTGTATATTCATTAATCTCATTGGTGGCATGCATATATTCTATTCCTAGACATGGTTGCCACCATTTTTTTTGCCTCAGCTAATATGCCTTCTACAAAGCGCACCATACCTATTTAATTGTCCGCTTAATTCTCATGCTGAATCTGTGCCATGGGTGCTGATTTTGTGCCCAGGTTATCATGAAATTTTCATGCCTTCTAATATGGCAGAATCGGTCACAACAGCTGATTCTGTCATTTAATGCCTACCTCATTCCAGATATAAAACTCACCTCACCTATCCTATTTTGCCATCTACTACAGACCAGCTCCACAGGGAACGGGCAGTGACTGGAAGAATCTTCCAGGCACTGCCCATTTTCTAGTACATTGCTACTTGATGCTCTCAGTATGGTATCCTGATTGGTTAATATTTCTTTTGGGCACCCAAAAACTTAAAATAATTTCCTCCGGATGGACTCAAGACATCTTGTGGCACGTGGAGCTCGGAAGTATTGGGATAGTTATGGGATAGTTAGCTCCTCTTCAAGTATGGCCAATTTGCTCACAAGACGGATGTAAATTTGTTCAACTTAGGCCCACTTTACATGAGGAGTCAAGGCCAATCTCGAACTCAAATCAAGCATTCCTATTGGTGCAAACGTTGAAATCAGCCCCAAGGGTTTTACACTAGGAGTCAAGGCAAGAATAGAAAAAAAATCTTTTCAATCTGCCCCAAGTTACGAATAAATGTTGAACTTTATAGCCTTGTATTGGCCCCAAAGCTGGAAAAAGGATACCATTTGCAACCCTTAGGGCCAATGTTCCAAGCATTTCTGGTAAAGCCCAAGGCCAAGGGTGAACCCTTCACTTAATTCAAGATCAAAGATACATTTATATCACTTATAAATGTATAAGATAAATCATTTTCAAGGAAATTGTTTAAGTTAGTTTTTGTTTATTGGATTCTCTGAATATGATTCATTAATCCTATCTAAGCTCAAAATTATGGTGAGAAACCAAACGTAATAGAAAATTGCATTGGGGTTTTTCACAAAAACAATTTCTGGGATTGGCAACAAAAGACTTGAGGTTAGGGTGTCCAACCATTTAAACGAGTGTTGGGTGGGTATCATAATTTTATGATACCCACTAGGTGCAGTTTTCACAAAGTATGACACCCATTTGGATACGATTTTCCCCAAAACAATTTTTAAATTTTTGACACCGGGTAAGGGTATCAACATTTGTTTTTAAAAAATTTAATTGGTTCTCACAATGCCAGTTCTCATAATTTTGAGTATAGCTAGTTCTCCTTTGTTGGTTCTTACAAACCGAGTATTATCATTTTTAATTATACATTAATTTTAGAAATTATTATTTTTAAATTATTTTTTAAAAATTATTTTATTTCTTTTTTAACAATGAAAAAAATAAGCAATGTTTTAAATTTTTAAAAAAAACCATCAATTTATTTATTGAACTTTTACACTTCAGCAAACTTCATCCTTTTTAAATTCCCTTTCAAACTCTTCTAATTCTCTTTTAAATCCATATCCCTTTCAAGGAATTATAATAAATTAAATGGAGATTTACATCCTATTCTATGATCATTAAGCCAATTTTTGTTGACAAAAATCAACTTTTTAAAATTTTCCATTTGCAAATTACATCTCTTAATATTAATAAAAATTTAACCAAAGAAAAGATCCTTTTGTTTCTATTTGCGATCCAACAATCCCCAAAATCTATTGAGTTAAAAATCCAACTATAGGAAGCATTGCCTCATTTTTTGCCACCATTAAAGAGGACATTTGATGTCTTTAACATCCAATTGATACTTCCTAAAAATCAGAAGCTCCTTTTTGACAAGTATTTCTACTAGTTCACTTGTGCTTGTAGTTCGTTCAAATATATCTAAACTACAATCCTGATAAAAAAAATTATGATTATTAGAATTCGTCTCTAATCTCATCAAAGGATGCAAATGCTCATCACATTTGACTAGCATATGATATAAATATTTCCTATCATATTCTTCAACAAGATCAACACCTTGCTCCTTTCTAATAAATGAAGATATTATACAAAAGCTATTATACTTAGGGTCTAGCATCAAAGAAATCATATTATGGGCTTTCCTTTATTATAAACCTTTAAGAATGAAAAGAAAGAATCCAACACATTGATCACCTCCTTTCTAATGTTGGAAGCCATAAAAAAACTCATAATTAACAACTAAATCATCATCCATTAGGGTTTTAAATGAAAGTAAAACTTGATTTTCTTTTTTAAGTTTCAAATTCATGGAAATGGTAGAGTGTAAAGCATCACTAAGAAGCCAATGTCCATGTGACTGATTAAAAACACATGCAAACATAATTGGAAAAAAATAATCAATAATAGTTTGAAAAATTTGCCATGTCAAAGGTGGAGGCGTTTGACCAATGACTCTCGTTGTAGTTTGTTTATTGTAACAAAACACAATGGTAGATCGAACTTGTAAAGCTTCTTGAAACATAATGATTTTAATAATAAACCTGTAAAAAAACAATAACAATTTGATTAGTTGTCCTATCAAATTTTTAACCACAAAAACTTTAAAGAATTGAAACAATAATGAGTTTGAAAAAACTAGCTTGTTTTGACTTGAGTGTTTAATTTTTTGGGTCAAATTTCAATTTCAACACAAGCCTTATTCCATTCATGTATGCCCTTCTTAAACTTCTTAAGCCAAGTGATGCATTTCTGTAAATTTGTTTGGGCAAACTTGATAGAAACATATTTTAAATTTTTGCAAAATTTTTCCTTTGCAATGCCATATTGACATGCTTTTGAAAACGTATGTCCAAAAGAATTACCCTAAAAACTCTCTTCTAACCCAATAGATTCACAATTTACAACAAATTTTAATGCACCAGTCATTCCATTGAAATGAGATCCTTCATCTTTGACATAAACCATAGTTTTTTTTCCTTAAACCATGCTTGTCCAACAATTTTGTCAAACTTTTGACCAAGGCTTGCCCTATTGTTTCTGTTGTTTCAAATAAGTCAATAATTACATGTTTGGGATGTTAATCATTACTTAAAAAAATGCAAACACATCATAAACTCCTTTAGACATCCAAAGGTTGAAGCTAGTTGTTGCAAAATGACGTTTTGCCAATGCAGGAAATACATATAATTCATTTGTCTTTTTCACTAACCTTAGCAATGTGTCCTATGAAAATTGCCTTCTAAAAAGGAAGTTTAATTTTTGATAAAGACAAAGAATTAAACGTTTGAGCCACATACTTTCCACAAACTGGATAAGTAAATTATTCTTGACAGACCGAGGTCCTCTAAAAATTCTTTTTGTGATGCATCTTCTTTTTTGAAGGTATATTTGACAAAAAAAAAATTTTAAATTGACCCTCCAGATAGATTTGCTCTTTTCTTTAGTGGTTGTTTTTCCTCAATATTTCTTAGTAAACTATTAACTTCTTTTTCAAACATTTGTGTAATAAAAGAATGATATGCATCCACATATTTTTAAAAAGAAATTATTCCATTGGTTTTGTAATAAAAAATCAATATTTTCCTTGTTTGAGTTCTTAGATTTATTCCAATTATTAGGTTTTGATAACAAAATATACAACGCATTATTTGTGTGTTTACCAAATCAACTTTTGCATTGTCATTTACACAAAAAAACTCCAACATAAAAGAAATTCTACCATGTGGTTTCTAGATTTTTATTTGAGCAAGCAATTTTTCAAATTTGCCTTGATTATTTCTTCGTTGCCATTTTTTGGATTGTTTATTATTTTTATTTGGACACTTGGATTTTCCTCAAACCTATCTTCTAAAACTACATCATTCATACATATTTCAATTGTTTCATTATTCCCACTTATCACATTTTCATTTGCAGAATATTGTTCCATTGGAAGTTTTCACAAGATTATGTCCAAAGATAATGCAAAAAACAACTATTCTTCAACAAATTATGCAAAAAATTTAATAAAAATTTTAATCAAAAGAAAGAGAAAAAAAGAAAGCAAAAGAAAACATTTACAAACAAATGGGTTTAAAGGTTTAGAAAAGACATTTATAAACAATGGGGGTTTAAGGTTTAGAAAAATTATCAAGAAATCACTCACTTTTTTCTTTCATCTCATCATGGAAAAATTCATCATGAAAAAATAAGTTTAAGTTTAAGGGTTTTAGATTTAAATGAAAGGTTCGAATTTTAATCTTGCACATAAACAAATAAAACAACAACATATTAAAATTTACATTCTACACTAAAATAAAATTATTCAATTCAAAACAAAAATGACAAACAAAAACAAAACAAACAAACAAAATACAAAGCAAAAACAATAAAAATTCAAGAAATTTGGAAAAAAAAACCTCTATTGTTGGATGAAACTTGTTGGTGTAGCTCCGAGCTACTCCACCTATGCAAGAGAGTGAGGAGGGGGTACCAATTGACAAGGCAAAACATCAAGGTGCAATAGTGAACAACAAAGCAGTGAAACAAACAATGGGGTAAGGGCTAGGAGGTACTTAAAAAGGCGAGTAGAAAGGCGCAATGACAAGGCAACAAGGCCTAGCAACCAGCAAGGTAGAGTAGCAAGGCATGATGGCAAGGTAGTGATGCATCATGGCATGACAATGACAACAAAGCATGATGGCAGGGTAGTGACACGCAATGGTAGGGCAGTAAGGTGTGATAGTGATGTGTAGCAAGACGCAATAGCAAGCAAGACGTGAGAGCAAACAAGGTGCAAGAGTAGCAAGGCGCGAAAACAACAAGGCAATGAAAACAAAAAACAAAAACAACAACGCTAAATGAAAAAAGAAAACACGATGATAAGAGGAAGAAAGAGATAACATTTTTTAATCCAGATTTTTAGGGTTTGCAGGAAGGAGCCATTGCAATACAATGGCTCCAACATAACCCTAAGTTTTCATGGCAGCTAAACCCTGAAACCTAGACTGGGGTAAAGGGTTAAACTTTACCCAGTTCTTAGGTTTTGTTTTTTATTTTTTTTAATCCAGTTCTCAGATCCAATTCTCACTTGTGTGAGAACAGATAGCCCAGTTTTCAGTCATGGCATCACTCAAGGTGATACCTTGAGGGGATCAAACCAAGATGCCTGGGTGATGCCCAAGGGTGTTTGTGATACCCACCCAACATTGATTTAAACCTTAAAATATTTTACAGACTCACTGGCTTTTTTAATATGCAACTATAAAAGTTGAGTTTGCACTCCATACATCTTGCCACAAATTTCATTCAGCATCAAATTTGTCATCCACATGGGTATTTCTTAACCTTTCAATTTTATGTTTTACTGCAAATGAAAACTATAAGTCCTCCCCCACCTCCCAAATAGTCTCTAGGGTAAGGCAAGAAGAGCATGTGGCGCAACACTTGTTTCATCCTACTTTTGACATTTGCAATCTCCAAAATGACACATGCTTTCGCAATTGGTAACATAGAGTAATTGCAAGAGTCTCTCAACACTATGTCAAAAGATGCAAGCATCCTTGATTTTAAGGTGATCAGTCCTTGTGTTGACATCACCTCGTGACTTTCACCCCTTGGACAATGTGGTGATCATCAAAAAAAAAAAAATTAGTCAAATTTGGCTAGATACTACATATGAATATAGGAAAAAAACAAAATCCTTCTATATTCTTGGCTACCTACTGGAACTTATTGGAAAAACCTGACAATTTGGAAATTTTTCTCTTTGAATTCTGATGAATTAGGGCCATCTTTCTCATGGAAAAAAATCCTTTGTATAAGTTGAAGTCTTACTTTTCAGGTCAAAATTTGGCAAAATTTTGCCAATAAGACCCTTCTCCCATTTTCAGTTCTAATTCTATACTCACGTGCTCATGGTACTAATCTGATCAGAAGTGAACTCGAAGCCCCTTGAGCAACCCATTGCCTGTATAAGCTCAATCTCGCTTTTCTGTCTCGCAATCCTTGCTTGATTTTGGCTGAAACTTTTATCAAAGATTTAAATGTGTAAACTTCTATAGGAAGCATTGCATTAAAAATATGTAAAACTTTTAATCCAAGGATTGCATTTGTAATTACATTCGTATCTGGGTAAATTGGACAAGATTTGTATTAAGGATTCAAATAGAGGAAAAGTGGTTAACTGAAAGGGCTTAAGCTCTTAGGGGTTAAGTTAATCATGCTTGTCTTTGGTTGGAAAACTAAGGGCTTTTACACCCGGGAAAAAAAGAAAAAAAAACATGCTGACAATTGATAAAGGCCTGTAAATATTTGCTGCCACTATTTTTGGCTTGGACTAATAGCCCTTCCTAAGAACACCCTACCTATTCATGTTCCCCAGCCTTGACATCCTCCTCTATTGCAAGACAATTTGACAGGTTTACAAAATCTAAAAACATCTACCAAGTTTTGTGAATTTAAGTTCCAAATTATATTAAGAGATGTAGCCCCACATCTACGAAGTTTTGTAAATTTATATTCCAAATTTCAATTCAGAGATGTAGTCCACTGTTGATAGTTGCTAGTTGCTACCTAACAATGCAGGCTTAACCGCCCTCCCCCCAAAAAGGACAATTACCTACTGGATGTGGCCAAAATGATTAGTCATAAGAAGACGACAAAAATGTGGCATGTGAATAACTTAAGTGGCAAGCTATTTACTGCACTGCATGAGATAGCAGGTGGTGTGACATGTAGCCTGGTTGGCCTATTAGTTATGGCCACCTTACTTAGCCAGGGTAAACTTAAATTCTTCTTCTCTATAGCCTAGTAAACATTGCAACTATACCTAATTTGTTTCTTTTCTTCCTGCAAAACTTTTTAAATATTATTACTACTACTTGTCATTACAAGTGTAATGCACTTGCCCCAAGGGCAAGTTTCCAAATTGAGAAAAATCCACCTCACCCACCCCCCACCCCCCCCTTTTTTTTGGCTCTCTTTATGTTTGCAATGGTTCTTCAATATTTATGTCAAAGTCTCACAATTGCAAAAGAAAAAGGATTAAATAAATAAGCTTGAAATAGGTGGGAGATTATTCAATTATTTTCATATAGATAACGTGGACATGAAAAGGCACATGTTAATTTGTCTTTTCTTATCCATCCATGCAAGCGGGTAGAAAGAAAGAAAGAAAGAATGAGATATTTAGGCTTGGGAAAAGACAGGTTCCCATAACATCATTTTTTATTGGCCTTGCCTACCAAGGTAAGGATATTGTGTTTGGATTCATTATAGAGTATAGTAGCTTAAGGGATTTTGGCCCCTAGGTAATAATAATAGGTCTATTTTTGCATGAGGATTTTTGAAAGATGATTTTTTGGCTTGTGTTGAAACTTATGATTTAGTTATAGATTTATAATATCTTGAAGGATTTTGGGTTTCTTTTAAAGGATTTTTTGAAGATTATATTTTTGCATGGTGAAACATTTGAGTTTCCACAATTCTTCTTTTGCCTGAAGATACTTTTTTAATGTAAATTTCTGCAATTGATCAATTTTAGCACTTTGATTATTTGTTATCTCATTGCTGTTTCTGATTACTTTAATGGCACTTTGTTGCGGCACCTAAGCTCATCCTCCCTTTTCAACGGCCAAATATAGCCCTATGGACTAGAATGTCCCAAAAAATGCTTTAATAAGTAAAATCTCCTATTTTAGTGAGAAGCTATTTATACAACTTTGAACTAATAAACTTTGGGGCTTCGTGTAGGTACAGTTCCAATAAATGGCCAGAGTGAACCAGCACCCACCACCACCACACCATGCACTGGATGCCTGATATGACTCTGTTGTGGATGAACCTCAATTGAGTTCATATATCTGGTTTCACCTTGGTAACCCAATCTGTAAGAAGTAGGTCCCCTATATCTGAGGTAGATAGGTAGGAAAATAGGTAATTATCAGGAAAGGAAAGTAGATGCTTTATACAGAGGTAATGGCTATTCTTTTGGTAAGGAATAACCCTTCAGCATCCAGTTTGTCGCTGATTATATATAGCCAATTTAGCGAGAAATTAAAAATTAAGAGAGGCTAAAATCGAGTTTTTTTTTTCCAGATTTTTATTAGTCAGAGTTTGACCGAAATTTTAGAAAATACACCAGATTTCCATACATGGTTCAAGCAGTTATTAAAAAATATAGAGGGATTTTAAATTTATATTTTTGCCAAATCTGGCTAAATCTTCCTATGCATGATTGCCACTTTCACTCACTAAAAAAATATTGACCTAAGAAACATTGCGAGCACCAAATTGAGCCAATAGATAGGTAGTAAAAGGGGGCAAAAAAGAAGGTAACTGAGCTGAGCTGAGCTAACCTAACCTAAACAACATGGTTAGCTAGGGAACTGGAACCCAACAGAAAACTGTTTCGTGACCACTTACCGTCCATCTATCCATCCTTGATGGTCCGCTTGGTGCGTGCCGGTTCACGCTCTGACCCTGTTTAGTAGGTTTGTCAAGCGGGCTTGGATTCTGGCATCGTCGTCTCCTCCTCTTCTGTCGGTGTGCAGATTTCCGGTTCCTGGTCTCCCGCGTCTGGGCCTGTACGAACATCATCGTCGCCTCTTCTGTCGCGCTGCTGCGTTCTCTGATCGCTTCTGCGTGTGCGTGTCTCTCTCTCTCTCTCAGTTAGCGTCGGTTTGTGTATCTACTGAGCTCTGTTTTGAGGTTTTTTTTGAGGGGAGTTTCATGCAAGAAAAGTTTGGAAAAGATATATATCTCGGCGGATCGGTTCGGGTCTTTGTGTGGTGTGGAGCGGGAGGCCGGCCTGAATAATGCAGCAGCTGCTACTGCTGCTGCTGCTAAAGAGCAGGGAATTTTTCCGGTGAAGTAGATGTTGGTTTGACGACGCCGCCGCCGGTGCCAGTTCCTTGGAGAGAGCGTCGCTCCTTTGTGCCTGCCACAATCGCGCGCCCTCCATGTTGCAGAATCTGTGGTTGGAGCATGATTTTGCGTGTTTGGAGACCGATCATTATGCAGGTTTGTGTGAAGTCAATTTCCGAGGTCTATCTCGTGTCATTTTTGCGCCACTTTCTGGAGCATCATTCTTGTCTACTCTTTCGCCTTTTGCTGTCTTGTCTTCTCCCGTATCTCTCTTAAAGTAGAAAGCTTTCAGGGCCCGGAAGCTTCCGCTTTGTGCTGTAATTCCTTCCTTTTTGGTTTCCGACAGTATTATTATTCCTCCCTCCTTTCGGCCTTCTCTTTTCTTTTGGTGTGCTCAGAGTTGTCTAATAATCAAAATAGAGAAAGAGAAGCGTTTGGAATTGGACATGGAAATCGGCTAAAGCTCTGGTACCATGTTGCAAAGGTCTTGTAGCAGGTATGGAGGAAAATGGATGGTGTCATAGCATGGAGATGATACTGGTGTATGCGAGCCTTGCCACGATTGATGGTTTCATTGCCTTGGCTGCTGCAATTCAGGTGTCACATAGTTCAATCCTTTGTTCTCTACATGTTTTTTTGCTGAGTGCATTTAGGGCTATGAAAGAAACAGCCGAGTATGAAGAGATTTGTTGAAAGTGGGGAGAACAAAAGCATAACAGTATGTGAGGTGTGAGCAAATGCTGTTCTGTTAACACTCCACATTATTTTCTCTGTGTTGAAGTCCTTCATTTTTTTCATGTCTAGAGATCAGAACCTGTGAAGATTTGATCTACTGTGGAATTAACATAAGGAACCGGAATAGTGTAAGAGGATGTACTCTGAAACTGTAAAGTAGGGACGGGAAGCAGATCCTGAGGATGTAACCTTTCAGATGGGGTTGTGCAGCTGCTGAGGCTCTATGTGCATAATCGACATGCCAGTTGGACACGTCAAAAGGCTAGCTCTATTTACCAACCCATTCACATTCACATTTTGTTACAAATATTATTTTGTTGTCTTCAAGGCCTCTTGTATCCTTGACTAAGGTCAGGCTACTAATGAACCTGCCCCTTTGATACTTTTCAGGTTATTCACTGTATGATATGTGCTTCAAATTTTGGTATGTTTCTCTTCCTCACCGTGGTCCTTGCATGTGAGACCTCATTCAACAGAGCAATAAAAGCTACTGTGTTGTATGTGTTGTCTATTCTGAGATTCATCCAGGTTCCTTTCTAAAGATGTAGCCTGCACCAACTTATATAGAAGTCATCTGCACTATTGTGTGTATCATAGTAGTCTTCATATTTAACAGGGAACCATAACAAGATAAATGGAGTTGGCGACATCAATGGAGGCTTAAAGGTTAACAGGTGGAATCTTAGTACTGTGGTCTTGACAGCACAATCAGAATGCATTTCTTACTGGCAGTTGTATTCTCGATATTAGAGAAGTATTCAGTCTTTAGATAGTTAGGGTTTGGTACACTCTCCAAACAAGGTGAACAAATTGTCTACTGTGGAACATAATCAGGTTAGATTGAAACATGGAATCATAGTACTGTGGCCTTGACAGCATAATCAGAACCCATTCCTTAATGGCAGCTTCAATCTCAACAGTGGAGAAGTTTTCAGTATTTAGATAGGTAGGGTTTGGCACATTCTCCAAACAAGGTGATGAAATTTCTCCACGTTGGAACATAATCAGGTTAGGTTGGCTGCTGTCACCTATGACTTGAGTTAAGTGCAAATAAGTCATTTGGTGGTGTACCATTGATTGATGTGGCATGGTTGGGGAACTGGGATTGGGAAGGCAGGTTACTTTTTGTATTGTATTCTGAATCCAATTGCAACCTGCAGACGGTGGAAGTGCTGGTCAACCCTTTGGGGTTTTGTTGTGTCAGGTTTGGTCTTCCTCTACCTAGTCATATATGTGGTTTCCTAAGTCTCAAGTCCTCTATGTATTAGTGAATTCCTCTCTTTCATGCTTCTCTCGACTTTCTATGGTTCCATATGGCTTAGAATTAAAACCACAGAGACACATCTTTACCAGGCCTGCTTCTGTATGAGGTGCTAAAGCATGTTGGAATAGCATAAGTCTAGCCCACCTAAACACCAGTAAGTTGTAACTACTGCTGTGCCAAGACTTTCGATTGTTCCATATGGCTTAGAATTAAAACCAGACACACATGTTTTTACCAGGCCTCCTTCTGTATCAGGTGGGAAAGCATGTTGGAATAGCATTAGTCTAGCCACCTAAACACCAGTAAGTTATAACAGGATACATGCTGCTGTGTCAATCATGGGCAGATGGTTCTGTGGGCCATTGGTTTAGAGCCCTCAAATGCCCCTGGAGGGGTCTGCAAGAAAAATGCATATGAGTGTAGTCAATTCCAGATACTAGCAGAGGATGCTTTAGAATCCACTATGCAGAAGCACTGGACTGTAATTTTGAATATTTGTAAGCATAATTTCCGCAAGAAACTTGTATTCAGGATAGCACTTAGTACCCAGATTGTTGCCAAATTGCAGTGCAACTGTACCTAAGTTTTAGGGTGAGCTGATTTAAACTGTGTTTGAGGGGGGTATGCAGCGGCACCTGACATTGTTTTCCTCACTACGTTTCTTCTACTTCTTTCTTTTTGGTACTGCCTCTTTTCTGCCTCCAATGAAAGTGGACATTTCTATCTCAAAGTACTCATTCATATATTTTTGCCTACATGGATTCCACCAAGCTGTACTGACAATCTGGTATTGGTGTTTGAGGATTGGACTCTCTAACTTGTATTGTTTCCAGGGTGGATCTGTGCCATCAAGCCACTGATCATGAGGAGGAGGAAGAAGATGAGGAAAACTGTGAGCAAATATCTGTTCATTCTCACACTTCAAAGCCTTCTTCCCACCACCACACATGGTGCATACCATTACGACGCATTCGAGGGCGACAGCGACTTGTGATTCTGGTAAATACTGCAAATTGAATCTCATGCTTGCAAGTAGTTATGGGACAGGTGCAACAACATGTACAATACTGCAAATTGAGATAGATTCACTTGAAAGCACAACACCACAATTTTCTAGCTCTTTTACAAAACTGAACCTTCTCCCTACATTTGTAGATTATATAGAGGGAACCTTTAAGTGTGCAAGGTTAGAACCATGTTTGGGGAAACTTGAAAAGGTGTAAGGAGCTGAAGGTGGTCTGTACATCATTTCTGCTAGGATATAGTTCTGAGTTCTTGGATGTTCATAGTTCATACTAATGTGTTGCTCGATCAATTGGATTGCAGATGGTGATGGGTATGTGTCTCCTGACAGCAGCATTTACAGGACTTATTTGGTATGGGATGGGCGACAACAATATCGATTCTGTGACAATGGCTAAAGTATTTCTTCAACTTTCTTGCTTTCTCTTTGTCCTTTGAATTTACCACTTCAGTAGGTAAAGAGCTTCTTTCTTGAAACCATTGTGCAGTCCAGTCCCGTTGTCATCTTCTTGAATCTAGTGTTTTGATGTTGCTTAAACTGATTTTGCTGCTTCTTCCCCTATATTTCTGTAAGTGCTGTCAGTTGATAATGCACCGTTGCCAATAGAATGGTATCACTTGTTGGTCTATACAGGTGTACGCAGACTTTTTTGCAATTGTCGTACTACTGTCAGGAGGAGGACTTGCAGCCTATGGTGAGTCCCATTTCCCAGTATCTTTGTCCTTTAATCCTGCTCAATCCTTTTCAGGTTGACTTACATTGCTTAGTATTGAGAAATTTGCAGTACTTTTGAACTATTATCTTTGTGCTTGAGTTTGGCTGTAATTGAAGCGATTAGAAGGATTATTCACATCAAAATATTAATGAAATTTGATGCCTGAAAAGGTTTAATTTGTTACAAGTCCAGCCAGCTTCTGTTTCTGCGGCCACAACTTGCTCATGCCAATGTACTGGTTCTCTTTGCATTGAAGAGCAGGCTGCATGGTCCAGCAGCCATGTATATCCTGATTTGAATCTGTTTTGAAACATCACTTGTAAATTAGTATCCTTGTCATCTGGAGGGGACTCCTTGCTCATCCAGAGCACAGCGTACAGGAGGCACTCACTTTGTTCTTTATGCCAGAGAAGTTTGTTTGACTAGGGGTTGACATCACTTGCCAGTTGAGTGTGGAAACTTGGATACTTCGAGAGAGAATCATCTTGATATGTGACAATTTGATTGAGTCATGATATTCCAGGAATTGACTCACTTATTGAGTTTATCAGGGTGGTGTTAAGTGAGAAATATTCCAGTATGATCAAAATCACTTTAGGATTTTTTTGGCTTCTGGGTCACTGTAAATAAATTGACACCTAAGGAGGTCCACCTAGGTTGAAGGTGTAAGCAAGATTTTACTCAGGGGCACTTGATTTTCCAGTATGTTGCAAGTGTTCACAATATGTGGCATTTAACGCTGGCAGGCCTACTGCTATACAACAAGATGTGTAGAGTAAAGACAAGCAAGGCATCTGCAGATATTCATAAGGTGAATCTCCCATTTCAGAATGCCCATAAGTGGCTCTTATTCCACTGATGATGTGCAGTTGCACCCTCTGGAATGTGTAGTTTTCAGATGAACACCATAGTTACTTTGGGGTGTTCACCTGCCGATGTTTGTTTTGTAGTACTGATATGTGATTCAAATGGCACTTCAGGTAGCAGGATTAGCAGTGGCTTCAGTGGTGTGCTTCTCCCTTCGAGCATTTGTAGTGCTCTTCTTTGACAACCCTGTAAGCTTCTACTTTTGTTGACTCCATTCCATCCTCACCAAAGTTATGTTAATGTTTCTGGCTTAGAGTAAGCTTTTGAGAAAAGCTTATAGATTTCTAAGGTTAGACCACTGCATCCACATTTAGGGTTACATTTCTACAATATGCAAATCCAAGGAGGACTTGTGGCTTTAGCAGCTCAAGGTCAACAAACTAGCTCTCAAGTTTTTCTTTTTCCTTGTCAGCACTAAACTGTAAACTAGGTACACAACAAATCTGTGAAAGCCTTGCTGAAAAGGAATTTTATGCAACTCGGTTTTGAGAGCTTGGCAATGTTATTTCTATGACAGTCGTCGTTTAAGATTTGCACTAGTTAAATATCTAAAGTTTCAGAGCTGCTGATGTCCAGTGTAGCAATCTCCATTAATGTCTCTTGAGATGTGGTGGAAGCAGTTTATCAACATATGGGATTTGGAGCATGTCAAGAGTCAATTGCATCCACTGCTTACCTTTCTGTATTATGTGATAGGTTTTTCTCTCCTGCCTCTCTCTTTCTTGACTGCACTAAGATGCGCCACTTGCTGCTAGGATAACTGCTTACTAGACTGTGCATTGTTTGATAGAAAAAAAACTCTTCTAATGCACTTTATGCTAATGTCTTAGATAGGTCTCTTTGTGAATGGTAGTAATGGGAATCTTCTTCACTTGTTAACTAGTGTCACAATGTAAGGAGGTACAGATGTATTGCTGACCCTCATCTGGCCTTAGTAGTCTATTAAACAAAATTGGAAGGATACTGCAACAGATTGGTGATGCATTGTTTATTGTCCCTTGGTGTGGTCACAGTTGACATGCTCTTACATGCAATTTGGCTTCAAAATGCAGGAGAAGCAATACCCTCAATTGTTGTGCTGTGGGTTATGAGAGATATGCCGCCTCGATCAAGGGATCCTAGTCTTCATGGTTGCCCAGTGCCAGATGATTCAATTGAGAATGGCCTTGAGCAAGCCTTGATACCAGACACTGGGCTCATGCCTCAATGGATAGTGTCACCATCTGGCCAACAATATCTGGTGGTTCCAGGTCAACCTTCCAATGACATCACTCGGCAAAAATCTGAGGTACAGATCCCCAGAAGACTCTGATACGGAATGAATATTGGCAAGACAAATCCCTGCCCTTTTTCTGCATGTGAGATTTTGGGACTTCATATATAGTGGAGATTAAGTTGCTCTCCTCCCTTCCTCTTTGGACATCTCTCTTCACCTGTCCTCTTGTTGTAACCAAATGGGACTTGGTTCCTATGGACAGGTGATAACAACTCTACCCATCCATCATACTTTCTATAGAGCTTTCACTAGATGCCCTAAGCTTCCAGTTTCTCCATCCTTTGTAGCTTAATCTCAATTGTATCCTAATTCCAGTCTGCAAGCCCTTTGAGCTAGGAGTTCAAACTCTAATTTTGATTCTCTCAGTGATTATCTCTTTTTTTTCATGTATTTTGTTAGGATGCCTTTAAGTTGTCTCTCCTCTGTAATATGTTCAGGAATTCTAGAATAATGGCAGTTGACTGGTCATTAGACAGGATAAAGTACCTTTGAGACAGCACATCCATTGATCATGTTTTTCTCTCTTCTTATGTTGAGGTCAAACTTGATGGTCTTAGGACTAAGATATTTCTGCACACAGGAACTTAATGAGTCTCCTGGTAAGTTCATGGTTTCATTCTTTCTACTATATTGACTAGTTCCTGTTGTGGTTCTGTTTGCAGGCAGTGAAAGACAGCACTGGTTAGATGCTCATTTCCATGTTTCAGAAGATCCATCTGTCCTTCAAATGTAAAGGTCCTTCACAAATTTCTCACCCCATGGCTAATGTATTTGCAATCTGAGGAGCTAAAGACAGAACAGGAGAAGACATCTAATCCCCAAGCATGGTTGCCTTTCAAAATTATGTGAGAACATTCCATGGACTCCTTCAGATTGCAGGCTTGTGGTCTGGAGCACACAGATAGTTTGAGCTTCTTAGAGAATTTGGGAGCCATGAGGTAGGGGATACCAAACCATGGTTTGTTAAACAAACCAAAGTCAGCAATTGACAAATGTGTATTGTCTCTACCACACAGCAGCTTTACATCATTGTGTATAATGCCTTTTCGGTTCATTCTCTCTAGGAGAGAGTGTGTAGTCTAGTCTTCACAGGATGTTCATAATTCTTTCCATAGGCTGGCAGGACATGTGAAATTTGATTTTTCCATGTGAATGCATGTTGATCTTCATGCTTGGGCAGGAGCCCTGCTTTGTCATTTTGAATTTTTTTTTTCCCATTTTAGATGTGTGCAGCTGTGCAGAGGGCTTCCTGTACACCAGTTTCCTGGAAAAAGAATGTTTTCTGTATTGATTTTCTACACATCAGCTTAGATAAGAGGCAGAAAATTAAAGGTGGGCACATCTTGTTGCGGGGACAAAACTCTAGAAGTCTCTTTTGGACTTTAATTTGGGATCTTAGTTCCAATGTGAATAAAGAGTATATATGCAGCTATCTATACCTGACAATTTGTGGTGCATGTGACCAGGGTTTTCAGATACCCAAATCTCTGTTGAAACTTGAAACTATCTTTGAAGACCAAGTTTACTGGTTGATGTCAAATCATAATGCAGCCATTCCAAAGTACAAGTCTCTACGTTCAGACACACTTAGTGTAACATATATGATTTTATTCATCCTTGTTTTTTCTTTGTTTTCTAGTAGCTTTGGCAGTTTGTTGATGAAATGCAAGCAATTGACTGGAAAAAATTAGATTATGAGCTCAACTAGTTGAGACAACTGGTTGAGAAGAACATAATGGAAAGTTACTGTGGTCACAACAGCCTACTGAAAAGATGTCCTTTCATGAGCATATTTATCAGCCTGCAACAGGTTTACACCATTTGACCACAAATCTTCATCCAAAATATATTGAAAAGGTCCATTTATTGCATGCTTTTCATTGATTAATCAAACCATATCTAAATTTGTAGCAAACTTTCACATTAGAATGAGTTTGTTAACTATGTAAGGGCCACACCATTCCTGAATTATGGTGAGAAACTATCTTGCCCCTAGTTATACATTTGAATGATGTTGATAGAAGGCTCCGTACCAAGGAATGGGAAATCCATTGCTCCACAGACATACCAAAATAACATTAATGCTTCACAAAAAGCTTCACACCAGGGAGAACTTGCCAAGCTCTTTTTTCTTTGTTTTCCCTGGCACAAATGAAATTTAAATAGAAGGCCCTATAACAAGCAATGGGAAATCCATTGAACAACATACATGCCAAAATAACATGAATGCTTCACGAAAATCTTTATACTAGTGAAAACTTGCAAACCTTTTTTTTAAAAAATTTCCCTGGCACAAATGAAAAAATTCATTGCAAAAAGAGAAGAACAACAGAAAACACCCACCAGCAAGGCAGGCGAGGAGTGTGAACCTATGCTCGCCCCCCAATTCATCAACTATAAAGCTCCTTCTAGGACCATCATAACACTGTAAATTATCTACTATCTACCTTCCCTAGGCCACACAACTTTGTTCCATCCCCAACTGTTATCAAAAGCCAAACTTTTCTGCAATAAAACACTAGGTACAACAACAAGAAATAAGAGAGAACTTTATTGCACTAAAAACACAAGAAATAAGAGAGAAAATGGAAGGACACATGCCAAGGGCCTATCCTAGTTCTGCCGGGCCCACTTACATGCTGGAGCCCTATTACCCAGCTTTATACTTGTAAGTTCTTCATAATAGGTAGACCCTACACTAAGACCCGTCTGGTATACGCCAAAGCCCAAATATACCCGCCCAACATTGGCCAAACTGGGCCCCGAAAACCCTAGCAGAGCCGAGAAATTGGAAGCACACATGCCCAAGGGCCTATCGGAGTTCTGCTCCCCACTCAAGTGGCAAAGAACTGTTACCCAGTTTTACTTGCAGGTTCATTACAATGAACCCTCCAATAAGACCCGGCGGTATACTCAAAAGCGCAACAACATACCCGCCCAACACCGGCGTGAACCGGCGCCGAAAACCCTAGCCAACGCCGAACTTACAAACAGCCGCCGCCAGATCGGCATAATGATGACCACACTAAATCTACAAAAAAAAGCAAGATCAAGGGGGGGTTTAAGCTGAAATCTAGGAATCGGGTAAGATGTGGGGGTTTCTGAACGGCCACGGAAAGACGAAGCTTAGGGGAAAATGCGATGGCTAGAAAAGTAGCAAGAGACGCCCAAATCTAGGAATCGGGTAAGATGTGAAGTCTTCTGAACGGTAAGGGAAGACTAATCTTAAGGGAACGCGTATTTCGAGAAAAGCGGCGAGATGTGTAGAATCTAGGAAATGGGTAAGATGTGAGGGTTTTCTGAACGGTAAGGAACACGAAGCTGAGGAAAAGGAAAAGGCGATGGCGAGAAACGCAGCAAGAAGAGAGGAAACGATGGCATGGATTTCTCCTCTCTCTCTCTCTCTCTCTCGCAGCACCCTGTTTCTGATTTCTCTTTGTGAAAAAAGCAACAATTATGCTCATTGTGGTTTGTGACTTTTATTGTGAAGTCCTGGAAAGAACTATTATTTAGCTGGAGATTTTGATTTTTTTTTGCAGCAAAACTCGCAACCCAAAAGAGTTTTGTTGCTTTTTTGGCGGTCCTACCTTTGGTGTCTTTTGACTTTTCTAGTCTTGTTTCTAGAGTCGTCTCCAAGCGTTTCATCATTTTGTGAAGAAGCTCTAGAGTTTTGGTCAGACGCTTGGGTTTTGTGTATTGTCTCTGTTTTTGCGGGGTCTGTACAGAGAGTACCGGGGTTTTGCGGATGCGGCGGGGGAGAGTGAGAATGGTTGCTGTAATCTAATGCCAAGTCTATCGCACTCGTCTCTTTTCTATACCTCGGCAAAGAGGTTTATCATGCCGACCACCATGTTGAAACTGCATGTTCCTATTACTGGCACATTCGACGAGTTCTGCCTGCAGGGAAGTGGTTCAGCACCGTTGAGGAAAGACAAGCTATTCTTCTTCAATGGCTTCCAGTTGAGCGCAATTATAAGCGACAGGAAGAGGAAGCTCTTGAACAGGAAGCAGCTCCACGCGGTCTGCCAACCCATACCATGTGCACCCAAAGCTCTGCAGCATGAAATTCATGTTCTGCTCAAGCCTCCCAAAGGACTTCCACCACCACCACCCCAAGGATGGATGCTCCGGAGCGACTCTAGAGCTTTCTCAAAATTTGGAGGCAAGAAGCCTTATGGTACTGCTGCTCATATTGGTTCCAGAGCTCCTCCAGATATAGGAGCTGCTGTTGGAGGACTGGAAGCCAAGGAGATTGTGACACTACTTCCTGTGGACAGCATTGTAGATGAAGCCGGTGAAATCTCTGCAACTCTACTACCAGATTCTGTTTCTAACGTAGAAACAGCAACAGGAAAAGATACACCTGGCCTGGACAGCTATTCAGATACCGCTTCAAGGAGCTCAGGAATGGATGCTGAAGGTTTGTTACCAACCCTAATCACCCAAGTATTTGTTTAGGGTATGTGAACTGATAGAAGAGCTCTGCTCATCTCTTGCTTTCTTTGTATTGGTCATGAGGAGGGAGAGAAGATAGCAGACTTAACAACAAGCCTCAAAGCTTTCAGCACCAATGTTGCAGATGCTCAAATTCATCAGAGAATTTGAGAAAGGGGTACATGTAGAAGAGCTCTGGCTACCAATGGCTTGTTTTGTGTATCCTCTTGGAACTTAGGATTTGTTGTGAGAGAGCTGTTGCAGGGAGAGCACGTGATCGTCGAAGTCGGCGATCATCAATTGGGTTGAATTCTGCACGCAACATGGGTGCTCCACTGCCTGACCTTCTAACAGTTCCTGGAATTGGACCCCGGAATATGGAAAAGCTGGTGGCTAAAGGGATTGACAAACTGGCAGAGCTCAAGAGGCTTTACCGCGACAAGGTACTACTTTGAAAGTATTGTCAAATGCCATCAATTTTGTTGAGTGTTGAAAGAAAATTCTGAACACCTTTACCTAATATTTTGGTCATAGAGGATCTTCATCTTTCAAATTGGAACTTCTGGAAAAGTCAAGAACTTAGTTTTTTCAAATCTCCTTTTGACATTCCCAAGTCCCTGATTTGAAGGATGTATCACTGAAGAAGATGTTGACTGTTGTAGGAGGTTCAGGCACATCCTGACCTGCCGAAACAGAGTTTCTGGTGGTTTTAGGAGTGCTTGGCTGCATCCTTGTAAGTTGATATCCACTTTAGTCTAGTGGCATGAGTTCTGTCAGAAGTCAAGAGCAAAGGGCACTTGTAACATAGAATGTGATAAGCCCTTAAGACATAGTTTTGAGAGAGAGTTTTGGTGATGTCCTGAAAGACATTAAGTGGTGCTATTTCTTGCAGTTTCGTGATGATGGGTTAGAGAAGATGGTAGAATATCTGCAAAGTTCAGTGGGCATATTGCACAAGAATCATGCTGCAAGCATCACCAACTTCATCAAACACACTGTTGATGCTGAGCTAAGTCCTAAAGAAGATTGCCCTCGCCTCAAGAAGCGTCTCACTTTCTGTGTGGAAGGCAATATCAGTGTTGGAAAATCCACATTTTTGCAGAAGATTGCCAGTGAAACTATTGAGCTTCGGGACCTTGTGGAGGTGTGCTGGTTTTTTTATTCTGGGTTTATTCTGCTCTGTATGTAGATTTGATCATGAGGAGAAGCCTGCAGATTTGTCTCCTAAATAGCTATGCTGAGTACTCATTCTGAATTGGTGCACAGATTGTTCCTGAGCCTGTTGCAAAGTGGCAAGATGTGGGAAAAGAGCATCACAATATCCTGGAGTCTTTCTATGCAGAGCCTGAGCGATATGCCTACACATTCCAGAACTATGTTTTTGTTACACGCCTTATGCAGGAGCGTGAATCTGCAAATGGTGTGAAGCCCTTGCGCTTGATGGAGCGCAGTGTCTTCAGTGACCGCATGGTGTGTACCTAATATAATCTTCTACTTTAATCTGATGTTTTTATGTTTGTCTCCAATGGGGTATGGTATCCTCATTCATAGTTGGACATACAGTGAATTATGAAAGGTTTTCATTGTAGATGAGGAAGGCTAAGGCTTTGAAGAATCCAATTTGAGTATGATACAAAAAAGTACCATTTTCCTGAAACATGGAGTTCGAAAGAGGAAGCAACAAATTCAGCTCACTTAGAAATACACATGGGTGGTGACATTCCATCAGTCTCCTCTCACCATTAAGGAAGGGGACATGCAGATCCCTTGCCCATTTGTGGGCCATTCTAAATGCATTCACAACAGTTGTGGTAAATTGACTGTAGAGATATATGGGTGCAGGAGTGTTCAGATACCCATTAGTGTGCATTGCTGAAGAGGGTTGTCTTAGATATCTTTAGTGGGTTTTCATACTATCTTTATGTTTATTCCATTAATTGTGGCAGGTGTTTGTGCGAGCAGTGCATGAGGCAAAGTGGATGAGCGAGATGGAAATTAGCATCTATGATTCATGGTTCAATCCTGTTGTTTCAGAGCTTCCAGGTTTGGTTCCAGATGCATTCATCTATCTGCGGGCCAGTCCTGATACTTGCCTACAGCGGCTGCAGTCACGCAAGAGGTAAGTTGTCAGAAGTCAGCATCCCCCACATTATGAGTCCTTTCTCGAAGAACTGGAACAGAATCACTAAAATGCAAGGGTTTTTTATCACAGTGGTGCTGTCTTGCTAAGTGAAAGCTGACTCAGCAAGGAAGTATCATTTCCTATTGAGAACTTTAGTTTTCTGTCTGCTTGCTGACAGTTGTTGCAGTCTGCAGACCTGAGGAACAGGGGGTGAGTTTGGAGTATCTCCGAGGCCTTCATGAAAAGCATGAGCAGTGGCTCCTTCCTGCAAATTCCGGCAGTTCAGCATTACTCTCAGTTAGTCCAGCGTTACGAGCACCAATGTCACCACGAATTCGTGATCGTGTGTTTTATCTGGAGGGTGACCATGTTCACACCTGCATCCAAAAGGCTAGTCCTTGGTTTCACTTTTCCTGCCTTCAGCCCAAAAATGCTAGACAGCCTGCCATAGTTATACTTGGGTTGTTTGGTGTCAGGGGTTGTCACAGCTCTGGTCAGCTTTGAGTTGGGCTGGGAGTTTTTTTAACATCCCATGATGCACATGTTATGGTTGCAGGTGCCAGCACTGATGTTGGACTGTGATGCCAATATTGATTTCAGCCGTGACATTGAAGCTAAAACAGAGTAAGTAAAAGACATCCCTTATTTTCAAGCAGGAGTTTTAGAGTTGTTTTCCAGCACAGCCTACATTTTCTGTGGATCACTGAACTCCTGCATAAATAGGCCCTCCACCCTGGAATCAAAGATGTGCTTTGTCTATTTGGCCTTGAAAGAAACCTGTGAAACCTCATGCAAATTGGCTGTTATATGTGTGAGTGGTGAATTGGGTTGTAATAGCTGCTTATTCATGGATGTAACTACAGTTGTTGATTTAACCCCATCATCCAAATTGGCTTTGAAGGTATGCGAAACAAGTTGCAGAGTTTTTTGAGTATGTCCAAAGGACAAAGGAGAGCTTAGGGGGTTCACACCACCTTATGGTACCACAATCTGGAGGATTATTAGGACCAGATGGGTCACAATTACTGAGCAGGAACTCACTTGAAGCTGGAGACTTCAGTCAGCATATGTCATCTTACTGTTTATAGCTTCTGATTGTGTCATCACATCAATTGTTCAATTCCTGGACATCAGTGCTTCCAGTTTGGTGAGTGTTTTGTACAGGCATTGGCAAATCTTTCCCTCTCCCTCTTTCCTGCTTAGAATCTCTTTCAGGGAAGGTGGAGGGAAACTTTTGCCAGATTCACCAACATCATATCACTTGGGTCTTCAGCAACTTTTTGGAGTGGGTTGCACCAACCATTCTGATGAACATTATGGAGGTTGGATGCTTGGGAATGAAAAGAGAAATGCTGGAAGGGCCATGAGGTTATTATTAGTCTATGAGGTCACTATGCTATTTTTGAGCATGCATCCATCTTTAAAATCAGGTTATGCAATATGTAATTCTCAAGCTGGAAAGTGACATGAGAGCCTTGCAGATGAATTGATGAGAGCAGCAGGCAGTAGGTTCTTCCTTGGCTGACAAAATCATCACAGTCCAAGCACTTTGAACCTTTGTATCATACTTGAAAGAGGTCAATACACTGGAAGGTAAAAGCAGTGGTTATTGGTGTCTGTTAGATTTTTGAGACTGCAGTAATGAGAAATACTTTTTGGTGAAATGTGAGGACTCTTTTTGTTGGCAGTCTAGAGTCGGAATGCATTGCAAATGCATGAACTGGGTTGAAGGAAAAGGTTTTTTGAAAGTTTTCCAAATTTCTTATTGCAAATATGTCTGGATCAAATGTATCTTTGTCATATTATGGGACACAGTTGTAGTGCCAACTGCTTGTTAGCACAATGAATGCAGAAATTGACATATTACTTGTTTGCAAGCCCCTCATCTGGTTAGTGTTCTGCAAATATGTTTGGAGATGTTGGCGATATTAGATGCAGACTCTATTCACATTCCATGCAGACAATTCTGCCTAAATATCTTCTAATATTTGGGCAGAAATCACCCATGAGTCTGTGATGGTTTATGCAATGATTGTGGAAGCAGTTTATGAGCTTTGAGCTGGATTGTGAGCCACTGAGCTGGTGGCTAACAATATCTATTTTACTCGAGCCAAGTGCCATAGCAGATATATGTCAATGTAAGTATTTTGTCCCAGATACTATGGAGACTTTTTTTTTTCTCATGTTTTGCTGTAAAATGTTTGGATTTTTTAATTTCAGAAGCTTGTGCAGTAAGCACAGTAAGCATGATGGTTGTAGCTGCAAGGTATGAGATGGTTGAAAAGCATGCAACGTTAAACTATAACCAGAGATCTGAAAGCCTCATGTTAGCCATTCACCTTAAGTTAAATCACGTATGTTCTCATGTAGCTGAATTTTTTATCTTCCTGCCCATGCACAGATTTCATATCAGCCATGAGTCAATTATGCAAAATCATTACAGACTAGGATGTCATTTGGAGGGAACCAAGCAAAATTGCAAGAACAAACACTACCCTCTTGATTAGTGTTGACTAAACTATGTTGAGATTCTTGAACATCTGACATCCTCTGGGCCCACAGTGGAGCTAAATAGAACTTCCCTTCTTAAAATCCAAGACATTTCAGTGAATTTTGTCTTAGAAAGAGGATCACAGGTAACCATAATGTGTCATTTGATGTGTCCACTCTGTAATACAGTAACCTAATAATCTGTTGCACCTAACAAGGGCTGCTTGGTTTCCCATCAAGGAGAGATGTATCCTTTCCCGCATTTACCAACCAGAAACTCTTCCAAATTTTTTCAGATAATTTTTCCATTTTCACAAAGATAGGTTCATTTGTCTGCATTACTCCATCACTTCAATTCTTAAGACCAGTCCAACAACACATCCTTTTACAGCACAAGATGTACTCAGTCCAATAACATTTCCATTAGGATGTTAAAATGCTCTGTTAACTCTCTTGAATGGTCTCCCAAGTTTCCTGACTTTGCCAATCTGCTTTCCCTCTTTGGTAGATTTCTTTTCCCCTCCTTTAGCATCTTTGCAAGGAGAGCCGATAAGGTCTTTGCAACTTTTGTTATAGCTAATGAGGAAACGGCGACAAAAAGCTGACTTTTCCAGTGTTACAAAGTGGCGAGCAATAACAGAATTGACAATCCTGTACCAAAGACATCCAAGAGTGATGCCAACCACAGCTCCTGCATACACTTGGCCAACAGTGTGGTAACCAAGGTAAACCCTTGAATACATAACTGTGGGTGCAAACAAGCAAACTAAGGCTATGACTACAACCCTCAGAAAAGGTTCTGAAAACTGCAGATGATAAAAGGCAAGAAGAGCCATGTAAACTGAGAAGAAACAGCTGAACTGCGAGTGGCTTGATGGCCATCCAAATGTATCACAAGTATCCAAAGCCTTGCATGTGTATGGTCGTGGCTGCTTCACAATCTGTTTCATAATCTGCACCCACTTGTATCTTTCTCCATAAGTTTCCAATTACTCTGTTATCAGGTGAATCATTCAAAGATGCTAGCAGGTCTAGGGAAGTTGGATCATAACATATATAGCTTGATGTGTGCTGGCACATTGCCCATACTTACAACCTAATACCACTGAAAACAGTTGAGGAAATATGAGACAGACCAGTTGTATATCAGCAAACAGGAAAAATATTCCTATCAGTGTTGCAATTTTCAAACTCTACATCATACTTCAAAAGGTAAACTTCAATTAAGTCAAGGAAAACTCCATATAACGACACTAAGGAATAGCAAAGAAAATCTTCATAAATATGAAATACAAAGTAGCAAAAATGAACAGGACTACTAGTAGTCTGTCACATATTTTCAATACCTGTCACATGTGTAGTAGAGACACAGTCACACATGTCCACTTACCTTCAACATGTATAGTAGTGACCAGCTACCATGACATCCTTATTGACGCATCAGCTCCCAGACGAGGGTGGAGATCATTGCCATTGCAGGGAGCACATGTAAGCTTCAATATTGGAAAAGGGATTGAAACCTCTAATTGCATTTTTTACCTGATTGATGGCTTCTGACAGGAGGAGACCAGCAGCAAAGAAACTGGTCGGCAGGTCACGCCAGAACAACACTATTGTAGGAATGCTCCCTAACGCAATGAAGATGGGCACCAAAGTCATGATACCCAGAAAATAGCCAAGCTTGTCCCCAGCCCTATAACGTATGTGCACCACTTTAATGGGTACAAGCTCACCACCAGCATAACCTGAGCTGATTTTGTCCAAATCACAATGACCATGAATGCAACAATTCTCCTTGACTAGTCCCTGATGAGAATGAACAATCTTCCCTTCTCGTCGGTCGCTTGCGTCATGTGCAGCAAGCTCCACGGCGAGAGCAACAATTGCCATGATACACAAAGCACCCAACATGCAGATCAAGAACAGGAGGCACTTGCGGCAACAATGCAACATTTCTAGAAGATCTATACAAAACAACGGTGCAAAGAACTAGTAGTTGGCAACGGCATAAAAGTAAACACCACCGAAGCACTCCCAGAAAGATCACCCCAGAAGCCCTATGAATTAGTTCTTGTTTGCATTACTGTCACTTCCATGCCCAGATCTTGCATAGCATTACAATCAGATCGAACTGCCATCACTGACATGTTGTACAGCATGACAAACACCAGACCCTCTGTGGTACTTGCAGACACCGAATCCCCGGATCTCCGAAAAGAAACGGATACTTCATGGGCCCTTCGACGCTGAAAGAAACTGCAAGAAATAGCATCTGAACATGACCAACGAAGTAATTAACCTAGAACACGCACCCAGAGAGTCATCGCTGAAGAAACAGGGAAGAGAAAGCCCGAAACCAAAAAGTGACGATTCGAGATGAAACGATGGATAGTATTGAAACGCTTCACTTGCCACACCGCTTGTCCGAAAAGACCATCCGGGACACTCAAACAAACCACTTTACAATAACAAGAAAATTGAGAAGCTCCGCTAAAAGATCAAGCAAACATACAATTCCCACATACGAATTGGATACCACGGAGCAGCAGTTAGGCTCACAACCAGACCACAAGAAGCCTCAATCTCCTCAAGGGAGGTGGTGTTCAAGAACACCATTTAAAAAGCCGGCACAAAAAGGAAGATCTCCTCTCACACCGCTATTCACCTAACCGCCAAAGCCATACAAAGTGCGCCCTTGCCTCTTGAGCGCATACACAACATCCATAGCGGTCACAGTCTTGCGTCTTGCATGCTCAGTGTACGTGACAGCATCACGAATAACATTCTCCAAAAAGATCTTCAAAACACCGCGAGTCTCCTCGTATATGAGACCGCTGATCCTCTTCACACCTCCCCTCCTGGCCAACCTCCTGATCGCCGGCTTAGTAATCCCTTGAATGTTATCACGCAGCACTTTTCTATGCCGCTTGGCTCCTCCTTTCCCGAGCCCTTTTCCTCCCTTTCCTCGTCCAGACATGACGACAGACAGATTAATTACAGCGATTAACAAGGGTCACAACAGAAACAAGCTCGCGAAAATCTCAAAGCACAAAGGAAAGCTCCTTTCTCTGTCAAGATTGGCAAGGCTTTCTTTTTAACCCTAATAGAAACCCTAAACGAGACACAGTACTTTAGCGTGTAGGTTACGCTACGAACGCAGATCGATCCGTGTGAACTGGGGATCTGAACCGCCAATTCGACGTCCGGCTTGTTCTATGCACGGCCAAGATTAGCTTAATTGTAAACAGAAACTGAGAAAAAAGATTAGCCGTCGGATGTACAGATCGGACGGCATTTCTGCAACACAAGTAGGTACCTAATTTACGGTGCAAGGGCGGGAATGGTTGGTAGGTAGGTACTAGGTAGGCACGTAGGAAGGTACCAATTCCCGGTCCCGAATTGAAAGTAAGTACCCTAGGTACGCGCGCGGGGTAAGTGAGGTGCCAGATCGAGGGGCTAGGAACCTCAGATTCAAACTGAACCAGGTCTTAAGTGTTAACGTTCAAACCTTCAATCCTCCAGAACGAGGGGCCGTCTGTGATTTGAGACCTTGCAGGGCGGGATGATTTGAAGTGTCGCTATGCTTTGGGATCTAAGACCTCAATTTAGGAATCAATACCTACTAGTGTAGCCTCTGCCCATTGGCTCAAGTGTGAACACATTGGGGCTTAACTAGACTTTTCCTTCCAAACCCAATGTTTGCAATAATTATGAATTTCCAGCAACAAAATTCACTCAAAAATAAATATCTTCCACACCTGAACTCTGAAAATTATGAAATAAACTCCATTAAATGTGACTCGCCAAGGGCTTTCAAACAACACTAAGAATTGGGTTGCTATTAGCAGTCTTCCACCTACTTGCAGTTTCAGTTGTATGGGTGGGGTTGAAAAAAAGTTAGTCACTAAAACTTCGAAGTAAGAAATATGTTTGCAGGGTCACATACTGTGCGTAGCTGGAGATGCTCTAAGGTCCTTTAGACCTGCTGCAATTCAACAAATTCATCTTTATGCAAATGGATAGTAACATCACTGTTTTTTAGTTTCTAATCAATGGATGTCTGGAGCTTTGGTATCATATCTATCTATGAAGGAAGGTAGTTGGTTTTGTTTTGTTTTGTTTTGTTTTGTTTTGTATTGTAGTTATGAGATCTGCCGAACCGGATTCTGCTTCAGATCGTGTTCTTGGTGCCTTTGGAAAGATTTTGATGAGCAGGAATTAATGGAATTTATTTGGTAAGATTTGGATTCAGAATGTGAGAGATATTGATTTTTAAGTGATTTCTGCTTGCTGAAAATTCAAATAAATTCAAAAAAACCAGATTTCAGACAGAAAAATCAGTTGAGGATGTGGTAAAACTTGGGCCAATGGCCACACTAGTCAAGCTGAAATGTGCATCAAAATCAAGCATGAGAGATGCTGAATACAGAAGTTTGTAAGTGTTGGTTTTGAGCATAGGAAGCCCTATTTTTTTTTAAATCAAAGGTTATCATTAATAAATATTGCCAATGAACTAACCAGCTGCTACCACTCTTAATGTATAAATCTTGTGCAAAGGTAAATGCACCAAAACCCATGAAAACCTGAACTCATTATCAGCAAGCCCAGCCGAATTAGCCAACAAGAGCCCATTCTCTGGATCAATTAAACTCCCTGAACAAGAGAGTTCTCTCTGATGGCAGAGACTGAAACAAAGAAACCAACTACAGGACCAGCCAAATCAGCTCCATTGCTATTATCAAACACATGAACACACATAAAGCCCAACAGGTATCATGAGAATGCAATGGATGCCAATAATGTATGATTTTCAAACTTACTTAACATCCCAACCACCAACTTACAAGCAAAAAGTATGTTCAAGTAGCAATAGATGATTTGGATGAAAACATAAAGGATGTGGCATTTGAGTCGAAGGTGCTTCCACTAATTCTTGTGTCAAATGATAAATAGGGTAAAGGAAAAAAAAAACATCCCCCACAAAAACCATCAAACAATAAAAAGCTTCACAAAGCTACTTCTTCCAGCCAGAGAGTGCTCACATAGCAAGTCGCAATACCTTGCACTTGTGGGTGATAGAAAATCAGAGGTCCAAATCTTGAAACAGGGATAATTCAGTCCTAGTTCAATAAGAGGTTAGACGTGCAAGCCATAAGTTTGATGCTTGGAGAAGCCCTGTTCATGAGGATGATCCGTATCAGACCAAAAATGCTAAAATGAATCAGGACACAGGACAGGCAGTTTCATTATCTTAGGAAATTCAGATCCCATAATCATGTCATCTTAGCAAGTGGAGATATAATCGAGCTAAAACAAAATTCTCTTAAAACACCTGTAGTTCGCACCAAGTGGGTACAAACAAGCCTGTTTGTTTCAATGTACAAATGCTGCAATTCTTTGCTTACAAATCTGTAAATACAAATACAAAAGAGAGCTCTATGACCTTGTGGTGGGTCAAGTGAAAACATATCAAACAAAACTACAGACCTTGTTTGGTTTGAAATTCATGGTACTGAAAAATCAAATGAAATGCTTCCAACATTGGACAATACTCATTCCAATGCCATGGGTCTTGCCAACACACATGCTTCACCTGCATAAACACCCAATGTTCTCATCAATTTGGCACTACTGAAAATGTCACAAAGTTTCTAAAGAACCTGGCCCAGTCCCAAATTCTTGACATACAACATATGACCCAAGATCTCAGATGTCAGAAAAATGTAGCTTGCCTGCAACAGGGAAATTGATAAGGCTTTCAAAGCCTTGTCCTGTCAAGGGAGACTAAGACTTATTGGATTTTCAAAATGGAAAGATATAAGGCAGAATGGGGTCAAGAATTCCACAAACCTGAAAATTTAGGAGAACAGCCACAGGATGCTTCTGTGCCATGCCTTAAAACATGCTGAGTGGTAAGAGTATCAATGGATTGCACTGCTCTTAAGCCGTAGAACGTCACTTTCATGTGCACTGAGTTCCCGTTTTAACTTCGCAATCTGTGCATGCACCTGGGACAAATACAATATTTTAACATTGGTAACAACAAATAAGCAAAAACTGAACATTTTCAAACCTGAATTCAAAGCAAGGGAAAGTTCTTGATTGTGCAGTAGGTCAGCAGCATCAAAATAAATACACAGGTTAACAAATGCAGATATGGAACAAGGAAACTTGCACCACTCTGCTTTAACATCTAGTGGAATATTACCTTGGATCTGACAATAAAAATGGTCTGGTAATCCTTCATGGGGCTATTCTAGCACAAGATACCTCAACTGGATCTCAATGGCAAACACAAGATCCATCCCATGTTCACATCAAAGGGGTATACTCTTTACCTGTTGACGGGTGGCAGTCAAAACAGCCAACTCATCAACTTCAGAGTGCTTCGGGAACCATTGACCCAAAGGATGCTCCTTGGTGTCCCCTTGCTTCCTCTCTAAAGAAGAATCATCCATTCCAGCAGCTGGTGCACAAAACAACTGATATAGGAGATCACCCACAGCTAACTTAAACTGGAACAAGGCATCTACTTGCACAATGCCTATCCTTGACCTGATGTACAGATAGTTGAATTGGCTAATGACATTGACAAATACCTTCTTAACCATCCAAATGGCTGAAGCCCTGACTCTTAAGTGACACAGACAATACAGCAGACATTATGGTGGATAAAGGTCCAGGGAAGTGTCCCAAGCTTAAGCAATGCCTCAACTAATGACTAGACCAGATGTGTGTCATGGGAAGAGACAGAAAGGGAATCAGGAGAGCAGGCAGGAAATGTGTTCCAAAAAACACAACTGTAATAGACATTCAAAAAGATGGCCTGATTTAGCAACAAGTTTGTCACAACATAGTTCTTGCCCATATGAGCACCATCTAATTGTAAAAAGGTTGACCTCTGCCAGATTGGGGAGAGATCAGAAAGAAGACCTGAAGGAGCAGGGATCGATGACGGTGACCCAGAGACCACCACTGCAGGATGATTACAAATGCGTGCAAACAAAGCCTCTGAAGGCTCAGAAAATACAATTTCATCATAAGATTCCACTACCACTGGCTTCTTTGTTGTCTGAGGCCCTGACTCATCCTCGGGATAAAGCTTGAGGTGATGGAACCTGCAGCATCCAGTCCATTTTACATTTCTTCACATGTTGCAATTATGAACACCACTGAGGACAAAGCCACTGCAATCTACTGACAATGTAGTTGCCAGATACTAAGGACTGAAGGGAAGTTTGATGGGTCCCTTTGAGATGTACAGAAATAACATACAAATACAAAAAGTTACACTTACTGAAGTCCTTGTTGACAGACATCAGGGTATACTTTGATATATAGATGGAACATTAATATAGGTGCCTACGACTGTCTTTCAGACATTTCCCTGGAAAAAAAAGGCAACAGGAAGCATACATACAGTTCCAGAGGTTTCTCTGCAACATCAGGTTGGAAAAAAATGGTGATGCCAATCTCAAATTCACCCCATCCCGCTTCAGAAAGCTCAAAGGGGGGTGCCTCAACTGTCCTTGTTGGGTTACTAAAGCTATGATGAAGCTGAAATACTACTCTCTTTATTACCACTCCCAGATCCTCATTATCCACACTCCGTAGATACACTGTCCATTTATGTGACTTAGATCTGCATTGAAGATCGCATTCCACATTAATCAAACCATTTTAGAGAATGGACAGGCATGTAACCTATGAGCACTATGTACAACCAATCTAGAGAAATCTGCCGGTGACAGCACAATGTCAGCTGCAGAGGATTGAAGTCTGACTCTAGCAACTGCAGATTACTGTCAATTCTTCTATCATCAAAGTTGTGAATGTAACCCTTGATTCCTGTGGTTCAGATCTTTGGGTTGACCAGTATAGTCACCAAAAAACACTCAGTACATCTATCAAAGAAGGAAGAGTCCCTTGTAGAAGAAAAATATTCAAGATGCTCGAAAACTGAATCACAGAGACATATAAATTAAGGGGAAAGGATGAATTTCGTACTCTTCTGCCTTCTTCCCAAGCCAAAAGGAGATTGTCCCATAAGCAACAGGCACTATGAGTTCGACACCTTTCACCCTCTTCACTGGATTCTGTAGAGGTAGAAAATGTGAATGTAAGTTTATACTAAAAGTGTTCAAGAGATCCACATCACATTCCACTGCATGAAACATGAAAGAATGGATGTTCACTAAAACCTCGAGATAGATGAGGAGATAAACATGAACAAAATATATATATTGTTTCATGCCTGCCAAGCTTTCCCACACGCAGAAGGAAAAACATGTGACAAAGACAACAAGGAAGCCAGCGTAAAAGAATGAGACCTTTTTCTCATGATCATCAAGCAAGCCTGCAGTCTTGGCACGCTGCAAACGTTGAATGGCACTCACTTCAGTTTGCTCAATGCCAAACTTCTTGCCCACCACAGCTTGCGGCATCTTTCCCCTCAAAGCCACTATCTCATTAATCTGCACAAAGTTATTAGCACCAGTAACAACTTTCCATTGTTCATGACTCAAGAGACTTCCACGTTCCTTTTCTTCCAACAAACAAAAACAAAAGTGCAAAGAAAAAAAAAGATCATACTCCAAAGAATTCACAGCAAAGCACATGAAAAAAACTGCGTACATACAAAGCGTGCATAAACGGAAACCACAAAGTGATGAGTGGCACCAGCAGCAGCAAGCACCTCTTCAGGGGTTAGGTCAGTGAGACGACGCTTGCGCTTGGAGTAAGCGGTAATACTACTAGTAACAGCGCCCGCTCCTCCTCCTCCTCCTCCGCCACTTGCTGCTACACCACTGCTAGCCGCACTGGTAGTTGATCCAGACGGAAACGTAGCTTGATGGGGCGCGGACGCTTGACCGGAAGACGAGGCAGGCGACGACGAGGCCATCGCCGCGCTCCCTTTTTGTTCCCGTGCGCTCCTGCCGGGCTCCGCAGTAGCAAAGTTCTTCATCCCTCGCGCTTTTTCTCTTTTCCTTCCTTCCTTGCTTGTTCGTTCATCTCCCTCCGTCTTGTTGCTGGTGGCATCCGTCAGGGGGACGTGAAACGTACCGGACGCGGGAGCTACCGCGCCGTTGTAAGGGGGGCAGCCCAGTGGATGGGAATCTTAAGCTTGGATGAAATCTAAAGAGCCATATTTTTAAAACCAAGTACCTAATAAGCCCTTAGCCTACTATGCTTCATGTAGGTAGATAGGTAGTAGGTATGAAGTGGCTTTTTTTTTTTCCTTTCTTTTCTGAAGAGGTTAGCCTACATTAGAAGAATTCTGTTGTAAGGGGTTGTGGAGTCAGACATGTGCTAGCTTAAATCTTTTGGACCAGAGTTAACAAGTAAAATATTAATACTACATGGTTTTTTAATACCATGGTACCTTGGTGGCTTCAGCACACATTATATTATTTTTATAAATGCTGAAATCTTCAATTTTTAATTTTCTTGAAGAACCCAATTTTTGGGAAGGAAAATTAAACAATCTTTTGGACTATTCATGACCTTTTTTTTCAAATTAAAATGGAATCTTGAAAATAATTAATTGACTATTTACTAGACATATGTTGAAGTTTGCATTTATACTAGAGTCATTTCAATAGGTACCTGTGAAAATAATGTAAATCACTTTTTTAAAATTCTAGTGTATTTGGAGGGCACTTTTTATATTTATTAATATCACTCCTAGAAAAGAGGGATGGATCTTATGCCTCCTCATAAGGAATGTGAAAAAAAAGTAGGCATAAAATCTCTCTCCTTCATCACTACATATGTTTAATGTAGGTTAATGTTGTTAGAACAAGGTGGTTCTGAAATAAGCTTAAGTGTTAACAACATTTTTTCTCCTCATCATAGAGGCCATAAAGAAAAGCATTGAATGACACAACTATTACATCTAGCACAAGAAGAATATTTGAATTTAAGTAATTCATTTCATTTTAGTTTGTGATTAGATTACAAATCAATTCCAAATTTGATGCATTGCACATCAAGCATATTTCAAGGACATAAAGTTGGAAGCATATGGTTCTATGATTTATGATTTCCAAAATGTTGTACTATTACTTATATGTTGATTGACCTTTAAAATGCAAGGCAAGTTCAATGTCAAGCTTGTTTACCTCATCATTTTGTCCAACTTTTTATCACATTATAATTATCTAATGTGTCTAAAGGTGGGGCCACACTTGAAGATAGGGTTTTTTTTCCATTTTTTCGTAACATCTAGAAAAGTGGCACCTATCACCCTAAAATTAACTATCATTAATTTTCTACCTACTTCCTAACTTTTTATCTATTGCTTGTCCACACATACACTTTTAGAACAAGGGTTAACTTTTTCAAGGTTTTTCAAAGTAGTGGCCACACGTCATGTGATGATGTTATGAAGTTTTTTTTTTTTCCTTCCATCACCATCATCACCGTTATTAGCATTCCCTTCGCATATTTCTGAACTTTGCTTCAAAGGTTCCTTCTCCAACAACATTTCTACCGGACTTTACTTTAAAGTTTCCTTCTCCAACAACATCTCTGCCAAACTTTGCTTGAAGGCTTCCTTCTCCAAGAACGTCTTTGTTGGACTCTATTTCAAAGCTTACTTCTTCACTAATGTACAAGGTGAGCCACTTTCAAAATTTATGATTCACATTCTGACTTTTTTTTCTTTAATCGCCATTGTTGTAGTTGCAACAAACTTTTCACAATTCAAACATCATGTTTTTTTACTACCTTCTTTTGAAAAAAAAATTCCTTGTGTTGTTTTTTAAGGTTTTAGCTACAATAATTCAGATTTTGTGTTGTGCATTATTCTTGTTTTGTGTTGATTTTTGTGTTGTAAGTTTTGTCATAAGGGAAAATCAACATGGACAACGAAGAGTGGGTGGTCATAATGGGGATTTTTGTTCTCCTTATTAAAATTCTTCAATAGGTTGTGACATATAGGACCTACACCAGCCATTTTTGTATTTGACAGATGTCATTATTGACAACATGTAATCTTTCATTATAACTATGGTTCTATAATTTGTAATTGTCAAGCAATTTGTTTACATTTGGATCAGATCTGGGCTATTGGGTTAAACTACATAGTACCACCTTGTTCTTCGTGTTTTACTAACTAAGTATGATGACTAACTATGGATTCAAAATTTCAAAATGTTGAAGGAAATGTTAAATTCGACATTACAAAAAAATTGAAACCACTAATTGTAGATAAGGATACAAGGTATAGGTTTGCAATCCATGTAAACATTAGGGTTGCTTGCGTTATCTATAATTCTCTTATGGTTCAAACATGTTGACATGTAACAAGTTATTTACAATTGGCAAATCCATTGTGGGGCTTGTTATTTGTGAATTGTTAAAGTTGTGAACATCGTGTTCAAAAGTCTTATAGCATGGCCCATGGGACAAAAGATGGAAAACGTGATGTTAGAGTTCAAAAACTTGTGTGGATTACTGAATGTGCATGGCATAATATAGATGGTACACATACATCTCAAAATCTACACCCAAACTTCATTTTGTTGAAGACTACTATTTTCATAAGATTAAAGGATATTTAATTGTCACACAAGTTGTTAATGTTAGAGAGAAGGCCATGGACATTTATGTTGGTTTAATTAGAAGTGTGAACAACTCTCGAATTTTGCAAAAATTAAGTTTATACAAGCAAGCCCAATACTAGGGATTGTTTAGAATGGAAAAGGGAAGTCAATATGGTTTCAATATTTACCTGTTGTGGTGACAAGGGGTACTCATTACTACCATTGATAATAACACCTCACAAAGAAGGGCAAAACCATTCTATTCTTAAAATTTTGTACAACAAAAAGCACAAACATAGATGGTCTCTAGTAAAAAATGCCTTTGGCATCTTGAAGAAGACCTCTAGGGAAATTTTGAGCAAAATTGAATTGGATATCACATTGGTTCTAAATATTTTTACCCATTGTTATTTTCTACACAACTTGATCCTTGGTAGGAAGTAGTTAAACATTCAAAAGTTAACTTCAAGTTCTTGAGTTGAAAACAACACAAGACATTCAAAGGAATTTTTCTATGTCTAATGTAGAGGTGCATGTAAGGCTAGAAGGACAAGAACATTCAAGTGATCAACATCAGAAATAATTAGAGATTTACTTAACAACTCAATGAATTTAAGTATGATTTATCAAACAATAGTCATCCCAAATGTTCACATTGACATTGTGTCTATTTTCAAAAAATCAAATGTATGTGAATTGCATAGTCTAGTCTAACATGATCTATATATATATATATGTAGGTATTATTTTTTATAATCATCCTATTTAGCATCATCAATTTTTTTCAAAGAATTAAATTTGGGTTCCCATGGTCTAGTTTGGTTTTACATTTGTACATTAAAAATAATTGTAGGTAGTTATATCCACTATAATCATCCCATTAACATGAATTATTCAATTGATTTTTAAAAATTAAGTTTAAATTGTTAATTTGGTTTGATATGATTTGTACATCAAAGAAAATTACAAGTACACATGCTTTCAAATAACAAGGTTTGGGTTTAGTGGGTCCTTATTATCAAAACCAGTTTCTATGTTTAGCAATCCTTGTTGTATTGAGGAGATTGGTGACCTTGGATTATTATTTCTTACAAATGTTCAGCCCATGATCCTTGTCAAACTAATAATGGCTTTCACCACATTCATTTGTGAGTGATTTATCCCTTCATCTTTGTGTTTAACATATTGAAGTTGTTCCTACAAGATTTTGAATTGGGTTTTCTTTCATTGATCTTCAATTTCTAAATTCATTGCTTGAATTTGATTTATTGAATCCACAAGGGCCTTGGATCCCTTCTCTATTACATCCACCAAACTATTTTGAAGAATAGATTCCTTCTAGCACACCCTTGTGTTGCCAATGTAACATACACTTGAAGGCGGTCCTTTTGTAGTGTGATCACCAACTTGCTTTGAAGATTTTATAATTGTAGCATGTGCATTGTTGTTGGGTTTTGGTGGACAATTTCTCATTAATGGAATCTAAGCATGTGAGGAGAATGTTGAAGCAGGAGTTTCGAAAACCTAGTTCCTTTTTTTATTGAATTGTTATGCACTTGAAGTGTGATAGGGCTTTGTAGAAGAGCTCCATCGTGATGTGCATTTGCATTTTCATTGAGTAAAACTATGAGTGTTACAAGACTACTTGGAACCACGGGTGTTGTGGGATTATATGGAACTGTGGTTGGTGTTACAAGATTAGAAATCAAGTTGCCATTAATATTGAACATTGTGTGCATTAATTTTGGATCCAAGTCAGCTTCACACAGTTGGGATCCTTCACTGCTTATTGCTACAAATTATGTTTCTTGAAGAAGGGGGTTGTACACAACATCGTTTGGAGATCCATGAAGTCCCTAGAATGTGGTGGTTGAAATATGGGCCTTGTTTTCATGAAAGCATTGATTATTTCATGGATGTTCATGTTGAACATCTTAAGCAAGTTCGTGGAGATTTTATTTGCAATACAGACATATTCAATAACTTTTCATTGTGTCCCATCCCGACCATGTAGTCCCAAATTCATTTGTAATCACTATATAATGTTGTCCATTTCTCCTTGCATGTTTGCCCAATTCTAACATGTGCATTATGGCCACATCCCATCATTAATGTTGCAATTTTCTTCCATTTCACAATTGTGTTTTTGAAGCAATCTTTGGAATCCACTACACCAAATGAAGCATTGTGTTCATGTTTTTTTGCTTGAACAAGGGAAACGATTTTTTGGTGTTCCTAGTTTGGTCATATGAGCTTCTTGATGGATCTAATTTTAGTCATAGAATTATCAACATAGGCTTTTGGTTTTCTTTTACCGTTGCTTTTGTTCTTTGATCTAGATGGTGCAGCAATAGGTGGAATTGAACTATCACTATTAAGTTTAAGAATCCTTGTGCATAATGAACAAATGAACGTAATGCAAATTTGTCAATACATTTGTTATTTTAATGCAATTATTCGTGTTGCATTTTGTGTGATCCATTAATTTATTTGACAACATGGCAATTTAATGAAGACATTATTTACATGGATCCTCGTTGTTGAATTTTGGTTCCATGTTTTGGCTCAATTGTTGTTATTCTTACAAAGGACTATTGTTTACGTTGATGTAAGAGAGTTGTTAATTAAAGAGAATTGTTGTTTGTTTTGTTCCGAGGGAGTTGTTTTTGCATTATTGCAAAGGAGTTGTTGTTTATGACACTATGTTACTACAAGTCTAGGAAAGCAACAAAGTTTGGGCAAAAGTCCTCACCAAGGTTGAAGGCATTAAGCGGGAGTGCTTACCAACTTCAAAGGCTTCAAAACTAAGTTACCATTCAATAATTTGGGACTTTTTTTTAAAGTTAGTTACCTTTTTAAAAATTTCAAAAAAAATCAACTTTTGTAAATTTGGAGGTAGCAAGAGAGTTAGTTAACTTTAAATTACCTTTCCCCTCCACGTTAGCATCATTGTAGGATTTAGCGATAGCTACCTCTATATGTGTGGTTACAACACTAACTTTAACGCCACTAACTTTGAGTTAACTCTTATTTACCTCTAAATGTGGCCCCACCCTAGCACATTTTGTGTCTTAGTTGTTACATCAACTCTTTAATGTTAATGTTTTTCATATTGTAACATGCAATAACAAAGATCACATGTGAAAGGAAAACCACATGTATATTTGACTTATCATCAACTCTTGAAATGCCTTTTTTAATAGACCAAAGTTGTTTTTTATTACAACTTTAACACAACATAACTACTTGTTATACAAAGCCTTTGGAATGGGATGTCAAACTTATGTTTGTTTGTGAAGCACCATTAACCATGGAAGCAACATATACTCCTTGTTTTTTATTATGATAACTTGATGTTTTCATATGAATTATGTTAATTAAATAGATATCCCCATGTAGCTCTTCAATAGATTGAAAATATTTATTAGTATTTGACATTATTTATAGACCATAACATCCTTGCAAATACAGCAATAAATTATTTCCCATGGTCAACAATGGCCATGTTGTAGTTGCATATTCTACAACTTTGATTTGAAGGATTAAAATATTAACCTAAATTGCAAAAACTTAGACTTTTCACTTTTGAATGTGAATTTGAGCCACATCATGACCACCTTGATACTTGACAATCCTAATGACTCTTTGAAATCTTCCATGACATGTTACAAATTCACAACAACAAAACTTGAGTTTTCCATTCAACCATTTTTCTAAGTGATTTTATGTTCATGCATTATGGTGATTTTTTTTGTTAAAATGATTTTTTATCTTTTTGTTTTTGTATGTATTGAATCTTGAAATTGAATACATGATTTATTTGTTTGCTTCATTGTCTTATTTTCATGGTTGAAATGGTAATTCTTATGTGTTGATTATTTGGGGTAGGGTTCAATGCCTCTCAATCTTGTCTAGATTATAGAATCAAGTGATCCAAAAAATAGCAAACATAAAATTCACAAGGATTAACAATAATCAAAATTCAATATAAAGGTGGGTTGCTATGAGTCACCATGCATGTACAATTCAACTTTCATGTACTAAAAGTTATTTCAAGGTTCAAAGTGTGAAAATTAGTTAAAAATTGGTAATGTGAATGAGACTAACTAAAACCTTAAAACTTAGACCTAAAAAGTTTTTAAATTTTTTAAAGACTTAGAGACTTGGTCCTTAAAACTTAAGAATCTATACCCAAAAACTTGAGATTTTATTTAATAATTATTAACTCTAAAATTAACTCACCCCAAGTTAATCTTTAAAACATTTCGAGCCTATACCTAAATTTGCATTTTTGATATATTATTAATTAAAATTATGTGATGTTATGCAACTTTTCGTCATATTTTTCATAATGTGGATATTATTTTTCAATTAGATGAAAACAATAAGATTTGCCTATAACAAAAAATGTGATGAATGACTCAACCATGATAAACAACCTAAACATGGTTGTGTTCCAATGGTGTTTTGTTCTCATGACCAACTGATGGTGTGATGGTTTTGGGCATCTTTTTCACCTAACAATTAATGATGTCATGCATGTATGGAACAAATGATTTTGAGGACATCTAATTCAAGGACTATATTTACACCATTGAAAACTTAGAGGCATGTTGACAATGAAAGAATGTATTGGTGTCTTTTAATGAATTGTTCCTTATGTAAGCACATTTTTAGAACAACTAAAATATAACATGTTGGGGCCTTGTAAAAAATAAAAAAGGATTATTCATTAAATTGATGAATGTTAATATGAAAAAATATTTTTATAATTATTGAATCATGAATGTTGAGATTAAGGTTCATAATGCATGTTGATTTGATGTAGTGTTTTGTTATTAATGATTAAATAAGTTAAATATAATTTAATATGAGACCATGGTTTATTGATTAGGATTTCATTGAAATTTGATATAAATTTGTTTTCATTTGATAAAATTGTAACAAAAACCTAGTGTACATGTGTGCTTTTTATCATGGGGTGAAATCACACTAAGCCCCCCCCAAATTGTAATCATATGTATAATATTTATACAATTAATTTTTTTTGGTAATGTATGGACATCACATTTTGGATTATTTTTTCTTGTTTCAAGTATATTTGATTAGCTTTAGACTTCATCTAATCAATTATTTTGAAAAATTCAACAAGCATTGAAAAATTTGAACATATGGAGTATATTCATGACAAAATAAGACCCGTCACAAAGTTTGAAAATTTGAAAATACTTCAAAATTAAGGTTGTGGATGGAATTCTTGGGTGAATTTTTTTATGATGTATGATATTGATATACATCAATTAAATCTAGGACAATTTAGAAATTTAAAGTTTTTGGATGAAATTTCATTCAAAAAATGTGTTTTTTTGTATTTTTTTAATGAATGCATAATAATATCTTATTTTTAGTAAAAAACCACTACCATATCAAAGAGGAGGAGATTTTATAAATGGGCATTACCCATTATTTTTTCAATTTTCTTTTATTCGGTAATGTTTCATGAATCATAAACATGAAGCCCTATGGCCATTGAAAAAATGTAAGTTATATACTTTGTGTACATTGATTTTATCCAATTCTCCTCATTTAACCGTTGAATCAAAATGAATTAACTTCGAGTTCAAAAATGTTGTTGCACAAATTTTTAAGATTTTTTATTTGTGTTTAGGATAACCAAAGGATGCCATCAATATTTTAACTTACTATGTATTATAATACTTGTTATACATCACCTTTTTTGAAGAAAAGTGATTCACCCTTAGTATGTTTTCACCCCATGGATGACATTCTTAACATCATGTTTAGTATCAACATAAACATCATTACCATCATCATTGTTAACATCATTACCAACATCATCATGGATGGAATTTATCCATGAACATCCACCTTTCATCCTTTTATCTATTATACATTCATAATGTAGTTAAAATTTTACCGAAGAAAATTCCTTGTAATATTTTGAAATATCTTGAATTGGTTTAAAATGTTTTGAGATTTTTTTTGTTGAATTAGGTCCCTAAAAGGTATACATGGAGGTAATTTTCTTCATGTTACCTTTAATATATTCAACACCAATTTTTGGAACAATTTTACACCATAGTCACTTTTTTTTTTTTCATTTTTTCATATCAAAGTGATGTTTAAATTTACAACTTGCACACTTCATGTTCTTATCCTTGGTATCTGTGTTCCATGATTTGGACTTAAATCTAAACATGTTCTTGTCATGGTTGGTTCATGTCCTTTGGAAATATATTTGTTTTGGTTATTTCATGCCCATGGCAACCGTCATAAGTGTTGAAATTGGGAAAAAAACTTGGTGTTATTCATCCACTTTTGTAATAGGAAAACATGTGTCACATGTGTTTGATTAATGATTTTTTGTGTAAATGTGAAACCATGTAAATTAATTTTAAATTATGTAATACCATGTAAATATAAAT
>Ga0209611_10001213_pt1 | contig 43081 bp, 24 predicted proteins | sample S1TSphgellanicum_3_FD_187693 | JGI IMG/M metagenome (GOLD analysis project Ga0209611, IMG submission 187693) | Host-associated microbial communities from peat moss isolated from Minnesota, USA - S1T2_Fc - Sphagnum magellanicum MG (SPAdes) (version 2) | ecosystem: Host-associated > Plants > Peat... | reverse complement strand
AGTAACAAAAACATGAATTAATCAATTAGCTTTTGAGTTTGTTAAGCAACACAATTGGACCATATTTTCAAATAAATAGGGGCATTTATTCGTTTTACAAGGGACATATATGAAAAGATGGTTCCATATGTGATTAACAATGTAAAGAAATTTTCACTCAACTTATTATAAAGTTACAAGGCTAGTTTTTTGCTTAAGATATGATGGATCCATTGGGAGTTGTTTATCCATAATATTGGTTACAACCATAACTTGAAAAAAATTCTTTGTTCATTTGGCAATCATCACTTGGTAACCCTTTGTCAACCTAAGAAGGTAAGGCTTGATGAAGTATGGTTCCAACCTTGTTTTTAACTTTTATTTCTAACCTTCAAAGATTTTTATTTGTGTTTAATATGATAAACAATGCGAAGTTGGCAATGTAAAAGCCTTTTAATGTGAACTTGCTAACCAAGTTGTGTAGAACATTTATTTTCTTATAAAATTTTAAAAACAAAATCTTAAAATACATCAAGTTGGTTGAACTTCTTATTGTGTTAATAATTGGTTATATTGAAGATGAACATTATTTTAATACACCTAATCTTCATGAAAACTAATCTATAAAATCAATTAACCATGCATTTGGAGCTTGTCATTAACATGTTCAACTAGAAGTTTTTCATTTTCAAAACCTTTTTTTTGGAACAATAATTCAAAATTGGAAGGACACTAGAACTTGGTATGGTGTAGAAGGTTAAAGCTTGAGGCAAGAGCTTGATGGTTGAAAGCTAGCTCATGGTAGGGTTGCCAATGTCCAAGCTGTTTTATTCTTGTATTCCTCGTATCTCTTTTTGGTTTTTGAGATTTTTTTGGAATCTAGATGCACGGGTATTGTTAAGATGCTTACACAAAGAGCATCTGATGTACAAGCTGAAGGAAGATTGTGCACATCAAAGTAGATACGATTAGGAAGAGGTAAGAAAATACTCCAAACCCCACATGGCATGAAAAATCAATTCATCTTTTGTAGGCTCCATTGACCAAACGTGTGTGAATGAATTGGCAATTACCATGTTATTAACCGATAGGAACTTTAATACAACCCTTGTTGATCCTGCTTTGGAAGGGTTGTTCAACTAACAATTTGAATTTTGATTTGGCAAAGTGAAGATGTTGCCCCTTGTTTTCATGATCTATGGTTAATTGGAATCTACATGCAACCCACTTGTTTGGGCCTACAAGATTTGTCTTTGCCTTCAATATTACCAACTAATGATTTCTTTTGTGCAGGTTCCGCTTTATGCTGCAATGGGCATGGCATGTTCTGGTCAGGGTTCAATTTCCCCATATAGCATGTTGCCAAAAAGTGGATTTAAAATAATATTCATTCATGGAAAACCCAAGGAAGGATGATGAACTGTAGTTGCAATTCAGACTCCAATAGTTTCCTTTAGCAAATCAGAACTGATCATTTTATTTCCTTTATCTCTAAAAAACTACACATTTTCCCACCATGGAGTTGGGCAGATAGATGCTCAATGTGTCCATGTGGCAATTAGAGCTCCAGCAAGGACTGGCATGTAGCAAACTTAGCTAAGACTGAAAACTGAAAAATTAAACACTGACTGCATCTCTAGGGCAAGGGCTGTTTGATTGCTTTGTTAAAGTAGAAATCTTCTTCCCAATAGTTGTCTCAGAAAGCAAACCACACCATTCAATTCAGGGTTTTCAAGTGGACCCTACCTCATACACATCTAAGTCTGTCAGAAGCCAGTTTGGTACAATAATGCAACTGTCCCATCCCACATAAGACAGGGTTAAAGAAATCAGCGAGAGCTTGTTGGGAACAAAGTGAGAATCTGCTGAGGGGGCGAACTCGGTTGATTGTGGGTTTGATTGTTGTAGTTATGGCTGTGATTGTGATGGTTTTCGTTGGCTGTGATCTGCTGCTCTCTTTGGTCATCACTTTGAGGAGATTGCTGTGGCATGCCCCTTCCAACACCACTGTAAGGATGGTGCTCATACCCACTGTAATGACCTGGGCCCATTGGACATGGTGCTACTGCTGTATAAGGCATGGGGACATTTGGAGATGCAAATGGCGGGGCCCCTACGTCATCTCTGTGGTTATGCACGTAATGCAAGCCACCAAGATTTGGGGGTAGTGGAGTAGAGGCAAAAAGCTGGTCAGATGCCGAAGGACCTTCTGATGAAAGTCCCTGCACACGCTTCAGATACAATCTATACTTCTGCAAATGAGAGGCCACATTCTCCCGTGTCAAACCCTCTACATTCATGAGCTGCATGATTGTTTTTGGTACTGCGTTCTTTATGCCCAGGTGTCCCACAGCATCCACAAAGCGCTTGTGCAGCTGTGGGGTCCACACAAGCCGTGGCCTTTTCAGCGTGCGAGCATTAGGCTCTTCACTACTATTCTCTGGACACCCTGCAGAATCACCATCCTCTGGTTCAGAATCCGCCCGCTTGAAAACATTCTTGGACAACAACCCTCCACCACCCTTGCTACTGTCATCACCCCTTGTTGCACCATATGAATTCTCATGCCGTCTTTCATATGATGTACCCCCTGCTACTGCGCACGGCATCATGTAGGGCAAAGATCCCTGATCTGATCTTCCATCAACCGGGTTGAAACCTGTCTCATCAATTCCTCCTCCATAGCTCTCTGGAGCAACAAACACAGTTCCTGGTGGTGGGTAAGGTCCTGAGGGATGACATACTAATGGCCCTCGTTGGTTCACACCTCCTGCTATTACTCTTGCTGCCTCATCACCACTTCCAACAACCCCATTTCCACTGACAGGTGGCACATCTCCCACTCCCACCCAACCCTCACCTGCATAACCATGTGCACCTGGAAATCAAAAATCTTGCCTCACCATGCCTCCACCCAGAGAGATTACAGAGTCAACAAGGTGAATAGCCACACAGCAAGGTTCAATGAAATGTGCATTGTCATCCTTCACAGGGATTCAATCTGCCCCGTCAGGGCTGCTGCCACCACTCTTTGTCTCTTGTAATGTTGTTTGTGCACACAGACAGGTAAGGCTTACTAGGCCCCGTTTGTGTCTATAAAGTCCTTCCATACACCAGAAGTGGACCAGAACTGACATTGTCATTGAGCAACAGCTTTTTTTTCTTTCGCCTAGACCATTGGATTGTGCTACCTACTCTGGACCAGAGTGTGCACTATGGACCCGAATGTGGCCACTGCACCCACATTGTGTAAATCAGAGCCAATGAGGCTCTACTCTTCAAATCCCTCATTTCCTTTGCACCCAATCTCATATTCTTTCACCTTCAATCTCACAGTAAGTAAGACTGGAATTTTTTTTTAACAGAGATTGTGTCCCTGAGATCCAGTCTTACTTGCGAGAGAAAATTTCCGGAAGAAGAATTTTGAGAAGTAGGGAGCTGCATGACAAAACCCTAGAAAACACAATCCAAAGATTGGAGAAAAGAAAGAGCAGCAGGACAAAGAGAGAAAGATGGAATTTCTGGCACAGCAAGCTCATCAAGAGATGATCCGAGAGGTAGATCTTGAAACTATTTCATATGAGCTTTCAGTTGCTGGATTGTGTGTTTTTGCACAGAAAGAGGCGGAGGGGATTGGGTACCTCTCAGCTTGTCAGGAGCTTGAAAGGAAGGGTAGGATCCAAACGAAGGGATGGACGCTTTCTGGTTCCTGAGGTTCTGTAGAGTCGCTCGTGCTCCGCGTTGAACATCCAAAGGCGTCTTGGCAGGCTCGTGCCTAATGCTGAAGGCACTGGCCAGCGCAGGGGAGATCAGCGACTGAGAGAGGGGCATGAGTTCCTCGTTGGTCGGTAGCCCTTTCTCCCATTCTGACACATGGTCGTCGTCGGCATCATCTTCCGTCGCCTTCATTTCTCCCCCACGACTGTCTCCTCGTCCTCTTGCACACATGAATGAATACAGCCAGCTGCCGCTCCCACCCCCCAAGACTCAACTTCTCACTCTACTCTACTAGATTTGTCTCTTCTGCTCTTGCAGCTCCTCATTTGCACGCACCTTCTTCTTCTTGTTCTTCTTGTACCCTTTCTCGCTCTAAATCGCAACAACTCCTCTCAAAGCTCCAATACGAATTTCTTACATCCTCCAGGAAACAAGTCAGCTGTTCACAGCCCGCATCCTGGCAACATAGATGAGGAATTCACTGTAAACCACCAAAGGAAAAGAGTCACGAAGTAGCCAGCCATTGAAGATCTTCTCTGTCTGTCTGTGTCCTTTGCTCTCCCTCTTTCTCTTCTCCATGCTGCTGAGCTTCATCCTCTGTCTGTCCACTATTAGCTCACTCTCCACCACCACCACCACCACCATCTCTTGTGATTTCCTCCAAAATTTCCACCTTCACTGCACGACCAGATTGAACTCAGATTCTCTTCCTAATACGCTCATTCTCTGTCTCTGTCTCTGTCTCTCGATCTTTCTTTCTTTCTTTCTCTCTTTCTCCTCCAAATTCTGCCTTGCTATACAGATCATTCCTCTAACCACACCTCTTAGAAACGCCATTGGAAAACTCTCAATCTCCTCCTCACCTCCCACACAGCTCGCTGAGTTCCTGTCCTCTTTCTTCAGTGCTGCAGCAGCTGATCTCTTAGCTGCTGCAGTTGTGATCTCTCGCTAGAGCGACCTAGCAAGCACTGGTCCAAAGAAAGACCTGAACTGGGCATTACAACGCCATCACGATGGCCTAAGAGCAGCGGCAGCATCTTCTTCTTCTTAGTCTTCTTCTTCCTTCTTCATCTTCTTCTTCTGCTTCATCCACATTTGGATTTCTTCATCCTCATTGGGTTTTTCATCCAGACTTGGGGTTTTTTCATTGACCTCTAATTTCTCGTCCACCCTTTTCCCTTTTACTCATCCACATTTGATCTTTTCATCCATTTTTCTCTTTGCATCCATATTTGATTAGGTTTTCATCCAGATTAGGTTTTTTCATTCACCTTTACTTGCTCATCTACCCTGCTATTTCCATCCACATTTGATTTTTCAATCCATGTTTGATTTTCATCCATATTTGATTAGGTTTTCATTCAAATTTGGGTTTTTCATTCACCATGAGTTGCTCAATCTACATTTCGATTTTTCAATCCATGTTTGATTTTTAACCCAATTTGATTTTTCATCCATATTTGATTCTTCTTAAGGAGCACGGTAGTTGGCACGCCTATCTTCTTGTTATCCTAATGTTTCTTCACCCTATGAAGTCAAGGGTGATTTTGTTGTTCATGTTGAGAATCTATAAAAGCTTCATGCCTCACTTCCTTTATTATCCTTACTACTTTGAACCCCGTGCCTAATGCACAGGTGTGTGTGTATTTGACGGTACATATTACAAAATTACAATTACAAACTACATTTCCAAAACCTCTTTATGTACGACATTCCACATGTATCCATCGGGACCCTGGTCGCTGAAAATCTTGATGTTTGCATTGCTTGTAACCCATGAGATAGCAACATACAACTGACCGTGGGAATAGACCGGAGACGGTAAATATACCCCAACGTTGGTCAACTTGTAAGTAAGTAGTAAGTTACTTATTTAGTAGGTATCAATCTGTTGACAATTATTTTTGTTTTTGTATGTTGATAAGTTTCAGTATCCAGACCCCCTCCCTGTTCATAATGGTTAGGGTTTCTGGTGCAGCCAATTTTCACATGCATCATAATAATACCTTTGGCATCCGGCATATTATTATTATTGGCAAAATTGTTTTTCTGGGCAATCTGATCATTGCAATTACCAATATATCTATTAAGTTTGTGCTAAAATGGCAACTGACATCCATTGCCATTATTATTATGGCAAATGCAAGCCAATATCTAATAAAAGTGTGCTTAACAGCTGCTCACTCTGGCATCCAATGAATTATAATAAAAAATTGTGGCAATGTAAAAAGCATTGAAAATTTCCAATATTTTAAATAAAATTTCCAAAAAAAAAAAAAAGCCCAACCCAACTCTTTCAGTTGTTGAGAAAAAGACAGGATGAGTGTATCTAAGTCCAAAAACCCCAAAATAAAAAATTAAAAAAAAAATGTACAACACTAATATATATTATTCTCCCCCACGCCGTGTCTGTATTCCACTCTTTTTTCACCCTATCGGAGTAAAGAGACCATGACAAGATGAATGGATGACCAGACAAATGGATGGATGAATGATGGGACAGATGGATGAAATGATGCTTCACAACGTCCTTTACTATATGTAATCCTTATGTTCACTGACCCTACAAAGTCAAGGGTGACCTTAGGTTCATGCTAAGAATTTAGGCATAGTATTCCTTTTCCTTTGTGCCCCTTGTGTTCTTCACCCTATGAAGTCAAGGGTGAACCAAGGGTCAAGTCAAGAATCTAAGCTTCACATTCCTCTTCTTCATTAACCTAATGTTTCTTTACCTTACAAAGTCAAGGACCTTGGGTTCATGCCAAGAATCTAAGATTCATACAATATTGCTAGGTTCTCCAATTCATGGGGTCAAACCTAGGGTTTAAGTTTATGTTCTTATAGCTTGGATCCGAGTTGATGTCCATTTGTTGAAATTGGCATAAGAACTTGATCATGGAATTAGTCTTTTGCTAGATTTTGAATTAAAATTAGAACCTAAAAAAAAAACCTTCTTGAACATAAATTTAATGTTTTTGAATAAGCAAGGTGAATTCTCTTTAAAAGTTGATAATTATACTAAACTTTATAAGCAAATAATAAATTTTAATTATTTATGAGATTTCATACCTCTATAATCAAAATCAAAACCAAAGATATTCTTAAATAGAAAGAATCAACCAAAACTTCTTCATACTTCAATTTCATTAGTATTTTAATATTTCTTTACCCTATGAAATCAAGAGTGACTCTAAAAATGTCAAGAAACAAAAATTTATACTTTTCTTCTTTCATCACTTTAATGTTTCTCCTACATACGTGGGATAAATTTGAGACATGCAAATTGATAAGAAGTGCTTCTCTTGCATAGATGGGATAAATTTGAGTTGTTAATAGGTGGGTCTCAATAGTTTTCAAAATCTAGTTATTTGATACCTTCTCTGAAATAGACAACATAATTTCACAAACAATCTACCCATCCATTAAGAATTTTTTTTAATCAAAAGATGTTATTTTACACCTAGTTAATGATTAATTTAGTATTAAAAAAAATAAAAACACCCAAGTTCTTGTTATTCAAGCATTAAGGTCGCCGAGGTGGATCAATTTGAACCCCACCTACCTAACCTTATGACTTTTATGGGGATGGGATTGTCATTGGGTTTGGTTTTATCCAAACAAGTAGAATTGAACTTATTTTGCAATTTTATGTTTCATTTCTTTCCTAACAAACATCATCACTTTTGTTTATCTACTTCTATTCTTATACTTAGTCAAAAAAATAAAAATCAATCGATTAACAAGATTGAAAATTGATTGAAGATCATTTGTTTGCCTTATCTATAACCTCAAGTGAATTTTTTGTTTTTTTTGTTTTTTTTAATTCTTTTTAAATAGTCAACAATTTTTTAAAAATAAAGTTTCATGGTGGAAACATTCATCCTCATGTTTTGTTCACTAGTTTTTACAAGGCCTATTGGTTTTTAATGATGGTATCAATTGGCATAAGGGTTAATAAGGTTGTACAAATCAGGTCACATCATTACCCCAAAACTAAAACAAACAAAATGTCTTGGTATATCTTGTCATTTCCTTTTATCTTGAAACTACAAAACATATTAGAAATGTGGGGAGGGCATTTGAAGGACATATTGCACACAATAGGAAGAAGTTTTTTTTTTTTTTTCATTAAAGGATAAATAATTTACTTGTTGTAATAAAGATGACATTTTCAACCTTATGACTTACATCCTAAGTTAGGTTTAAACTAATAACAAGTGGATGTTTGTTTGGGAGGGTAAAGAACTTATTGAGTTGTCAAATTATTTGAGCATGACTCAAATGATTCAATTAATAAGCACGAACAAATCCTAAGTACTTAAATCAATTAACAATTGTGAAAGTAATTGAGGGTATTTTGAATTGAAATATTATCCTTGTGGGAAATGATGTGACTCATATTTATCAAGTTGAATCTCTTACACATCACCTTGTGTTATTATGTTTGTCTCAAGGTTTTTATGTGAAGTGTAAGGCATGGATTCTCACCCCGTTGAAGGCATAAAATTTTGATTTTAAAAAATTGAAATTTTGAGCATAAAGCTTGAAAATCATGTTTTTTCGCAACTCTTGTGGGTTTCCTTTGGATTGAGCTTGTGATGAGTGTTGCGGTTTTATTTTGTGTTATGAAATTGCAACTTGTTAAGCTATAATTTGCATTTTTTTTTGTTTTGTTTTTGACACAAAAAGTGAATTGCAATGGAACATGGACTTGAGTTAGAGAAGCCCATGAAACAAAATTGATCATTTTGAACATTTTTTGAATCTTTCACATTCTTTGGAAAATCAAACTCCACTGAGAAATTGTCATGCCCCAAAATGAAAAGCAAGTTTGTGTGGACATTCAAATATTATGCAAAATGCACATTGTAATTTTCATTGAAAACATCGCCATGCTATATTTTCATTGAAGCAAATGATTACCCATGTTTGTATTAGTGTTGGTTGGTAGTTGATAAAACACCCAATTATCAACTTAATTATTAATAACTTATTAGCTAGTTATTGATAACCTACTAATTGAATATTGAATCGAAATTTTTTAGTAACCTATTTGGATTATTGGAATTTCATTCAAGTATGTTATCAATCGTAAAACCCTATGCATGTTCATGATATAACATAAAAAATGTTTTAAATATAAACATAAACATAAATAAAAGCTTGTAACCTACCCCATGTACATAGTATAATCAATGATTTTCAATGTAAGTACTTGATAATTAAACATCATGAATGATTAACATTTATTACCCACAAAACCACGGACATTTCCCATAAATTGATAACACATTGTATTATTTTGATAATGAAATTGATCATTTATGGTTTTTTTAAAAACATATTTGACCATGTATGAAAAAATAAAATGGATAGCATGGGTTCATACTAATCTAAGCAAGTCATTCATCACCCAAAAAAAATCCATTTCAAATTTTGTTGTTGCATATGAGTTTATTGTGTAGGAAGTTGATGAAGGTCATTATTGCCATAGTAGTAGAAAATCATTGTGTAGGGCATTACTAGTCATGTTAAGTCATTGTAACCTTTACATATGGATAACTAAGAAAGAGAAAAAAAGATTTACAACTACAATATGATTGTAATCACAATCAAATGAGCTAAAAACCATGTTGGACGATTGCCAAAACTTTTTCAAAACTATAACTTTGTTAGATATACTTTTGTGGTGTTATTTTAATGCCATGTTAAATCATGGGAAATTGTGTTAAATGACTAATATGAATGTTGAATAATTCAAAATATTTTTTATAAAAAAATCAGTTTTGGTTTTGATATCAAACCTTTGAACTTGAACAACAATTGCATCAAAAGTAGTCAATTTTGTAAATTACAAAATTAAAGACTATCTTTATAAAGAAATTTTGATGAGAAAAAAATGAAATGATGTCAATTGATTACCCACATTCAAAAAACATTCACAATTTGAAAGTTGTGGAATTGAAAACAAATTTAAAATCAAATTTTATTGAATAATAATTTTAAAATTTCAAGAATCTTTTACCACATGTAAATGAGGTGTAATGTACATGACATCTAAAGGAAAGTTGTAGTTTATGAAACAAGAAAATAAAACATAAAATAGTTAGCATATTTTCATACAATTTGAAATTAGGATAATTTTTCAAAACAAAATCCAAAATTTGGTAGAATCTGTACACTTTTAGAAAATTCTTAATTATTCATCAAAAATTAATACAAAAATTGTGATGTATTGCAAAAATTACATGTATTCTTAGTAACATATTGCAAAATATTTCATTCCAAAAGTCCTTTCTATGAGAAAGTCAAAATGACCACAAATAGGATTATGATCTTTGAATCTTTTGTCATTGTTGGCTCATTTAATTGTGATCACACCCATCTAGCCATATGTTTTGTTCAAGCTTACTAAAAACGACATTATAATAATAAGGAGTCATCACCCTTGCGTTATTGAGGTTCACCATTTCTAGGAAGCTTGAAGGAATGTTAACAATTTTGAATCATAGCAACACAAAACCTTTTAATCATCTTCATCACCATTTTCAATGTCATCATAGGGACATTCTCCATTGCCTTCTTTCACAACAATAGTTATGAGCTATCAATGCTATAAAAAAATGTAAAAACAATAAGGTGGTGGCATCTTGATGGACATTATTAATTTTTTTCTAATCCTTACAAATGCAATGACTCTCTTCAACAACAATTCATAAAAGATCTAATATTTTTCATTATTAATGGAAACATGAAGTGGTTGTTGTGAAAATCCATGGTTGTAGCATCTTTGATGTGTCAACATGATAAAATCAAAATTCTTTTTTTGTAAGCAATTTGTCCTTGAGCATCTCCCAACCATGTTGGCCAAAATAATGGACCAATATGGGTTCCCTTCAATTGCACAATTTATAAACCACTACCATATTGTATTTGATTTGTGAATGTCAAGAATTGGATTTGATACCTTTGCATGTTGTAATCAATTTCAATAATGAAAAAATTGGATTTTTTATCATGTTATAGGAAGTTTTTGACACATCTAGAGTAGCATTGGTAAAATAAATAATGTTTTTGTTGGTTTAATATATTAACTTTAACAAACAAAATAAGTGATTTTGTCTAAGATGACTAGGGCACAAGTCTAAACACACTTGCTTTTGTTTTAACTAATGTTATTTCACGTGCACCATTGTAAAAAAATTCACTATATATTGTCACATTTTTTGGAAGTTATGTTTAAAACTTGTCAACATGGCACAAATGAGATTAAAATGGGGGTTGGGATGAAGGAAATGAGTTTGATTGATGTTCAAGTTGTTCTCTATAAAATAATCACATGAACAAAAAAATCCCAAAAGGGTGTGCAAGAATGAGAAGGAGATGGTAAGGTGGTCACTTCAAGAGCTTTTAAAAATTGAAAATTCCAATCAAAACCATGTTTGTTTTCAATGTAGTATTCTTTTAGGAAACTTTGGAGTACTTTCAATCAGATAATTTTATTACAATGAACAAACTTCAAGATTGCAAGCTTTCAACTATCTTTTGGCTGAACCTAACAATCACGAAAATGGTAATTAAAACCTTAGGCCTTATGGTCAAACAATGCATTTTGAATCAAACTAGAAATAATTGTTGTTGTTAAATCCTTTATATTTTACATTTTCTAGAATTTGAATTAGATTGCAAAGAAAACACAAAGTTTCAACAACCTATGATCTAGGTTTATTTAATCTTGGGATTTTGAACTTGAAAATTAGAAATATTGTTTGTTGGGATGGGTCTTGAGGTTATTGATGTACATTAAACCATTTTCTATCATTTGCATCATATGTAACCTTACACAAGCACACAATATGTGTGTCATTTAATTGGATCTTATATTAAAGGTTTGCAATGTATCATGGAATATATAAACATGGATAAAACAATGATAATTGTGAAAAAGTGTTGGTGCTTTTGATTAAGGTCTTGAAGCAATTCAACCATGGACATGTAAATAACCCTTTCCCAAAGGCACCCAAAATTAAAGACTATCTTTGAGGAATTTTAATTAACAACTAAAACCAATAGTTTGTATTTGGTGAAATTGTAATTGTTATAATATTATATAATTGATATATCATATAAGTATCAATGATAATGATACATGAAATTACCCTTACAATCATGGAAAAAAATCATGAACAATTTCTTCATGTTGCATTTTTGGCTCATTGACTTTTGGGTATTGTTAAATCTAAAATTGAAATTGAAAAGATTTCACTATTGTAAGCATATTCACTAGTTTCTGATTTTGTTAACTTGGGGTGCATAACTTAAATGAATTGATGATAATTTCAAGAAATTGGCCCCAAATGATGTGAAGACTATTTGCCTTTTTGCTATAGTGAGGTTGGAAGACTTTTTCATATGTAAGGATGACTTTCTTGATGACTATGATAATGAGCTCAATCAAGTTGGTTATTTTGAGGATGATGGATATTATTACTATACATATTAATGTTTAGTAAATGGTTTGACTATAAGCTATAGATTTTCATAACTTCATGTAAGATTGTTTTGGGCTTCAAGTAAGTAGTTGGTTGTTTTCTTTGCTTCAATAGGCCATTTCCAAACTTTGAAGCTAAATTATGAGTGAATCAAAACCAATATGTTACCCCATTAAAGAGTACAAATTGTCATTTTAATGCTTGTGGTATATATGACCTCAATGAGTTGGCTTTCATTGGTATTAAATTTTTAAAATAAAATGTGAAGAATTGGTAGCAAAACTTTCTTCTTAGTATATAAGCTATTAATTACACATACATTGCACTAAATTGAAAACATATTTGATGTGTTGTTGGCTTTGGAAATTACAAATCATTATGGTTTGTATTTTCTTGTAAGTGATGAATAACCTAAATAATTTGGTTATATGATTTCATGGGTGTTCAATTGAATCCTTTCTAAGTATTGGGGAAAATTAGTAGCAAATCTTTCTCCTTGGCATGTAAGGTATCAATGAAATGAACCATGTAGTCAACAAAAGACATTTCTAATGCATTGTTGTTTATTTTGGGACTTATAAAATGGTCATGTTGTTTACACTGTGCAATTATATATGGTATATAATATATGATAATGTCAACTTGAGGTGAGAAATCTTATTACAAATTATGTGTACATGTGGAAAGTGCAAAGAATGAAGGGTGTTGAAATCATTCAACAATTTTAGAATATTACATTTAAGATGCATAATTACTTCTTTTAGAGAATTAGTGCAAGAGGGATTTGTGTAACTATGTGAACTATATAACTAGCTAACTTTACTTGACATATGCTTTTGCACAACAATATTATATTATGTGTTTATCATTTGTTTTAATGTCACCATGCCATTCTATTGACAACATAGGTCATTGTTTTGTCAAGCTCATTAGAGGTTGGAAATTGTGAATATGTTATCCTTGCTTATTGAAAAACAAATAACATTTTTTGTTCATACATATATTAATTATCAAATTTTGTCATATTGATAAATAACAAATGTAGGTTTTGACATTGGTCCCATCTATAATTTTGTAAACATTAACACCTTTAAATAGAGAGAGTTATTATACTTGCATAAATAGTCACATCCCTAAGACCAAAGACATTTGTTCCTTTATTTAAATCGTCAAACAAAGTTCTACACATCACGAATCGATTAACATTTGAAATCAGATAACATTGTTCATATTGTGATAATTATTGACAACACAACATGCCATCTAAAATAAAATTTTGAATTGAACAATATTTGCACAACTTGCAACACTTCATGCATTTTAAAATTTTAGTGTTCCTTTGATATTTAGAGGTGCCATTTGACCTTGCTATCAAAAATGCTTGTTTGCAATAAAAACATTGTCATAAACATTTTAAGAAGCTCAATGATGATGGTTAAATTTCAAAATTTCCTCAAGTTTTGCACAAAAGGAATATTGGTTCCTCCATGAACTCCAACCCCTAGTTCAAGCCCTATTGATTTTGATTTTATTCATCACACCATTTTTTTCTATCTATGGATTAGAGTAGCAAAAGCTCATTTGTCTTCACTAATAAACATTTTCATTTCACCTCTTACAATCTTTTTTATACATCTAATGGTTCATATACTTTCTCTAATATTAACAATTCCATGACATCCCAAATGCACAAAATTTGAAAACCACCTTCACAGAAATTTATTATGAACTTATAATGATAACTTAGCAATTATAGGATTAAAAAATTCTAGGACATCCCAAATGCACAAAATTTGAAACCCACCTTCACATAAAATTATTATTGACTTATAATGATAATTAAACAATTATTGTACAATGATAAGGTTTGAAGTAAATAGGTGTATTAATAGGGTTATGATTGGATAGAGTATGAATTGAGTAGGTTGGGTAAGTATGTTAAATAAGTAGGTGTCATATGTTTGTATTACTTTGTTGTTAATTGGTTATAATTGTGATAAATAGGGATACACACTTAACATTATGGTTATTCTAATATGTGAATGAAACATAAAAGACACTTCTTATCCATCTTCTTATGAAATTTGCAAAGCTTTGTCCTCCCATCACCAAGAACACCATAAAGCAAAAAACAAAACACCAATTTGTTCTAAAAACAAACAATATCTATTTCATTATAATTAACAGGAATTGTGACATATTAAACACATACAATAATATTGAATGACTTTTGAAAGGGAAAATTGGTATACCTTTTTAAACTTAACTTTCAAATCCAATTTCCATGAAAATTATTATTTTTTAATTTTTACTAAATTTTCAATGACGAAAAAAACTCAAAATTCAATATCTTTAGCACCTTAGGTTTCAAAGTTATGAAATCCATTCTATGGAACCCTCTTCATTGAGGGTTTTTCAAAGACACCAAGAGCACGAGGCAAGGGGTGACATGGTTTGGGAGATTTCAACTCGACAAAACAAAACAAATAAACAATTTTAATTGCTAGCCAAAAAAAAAAAAACCTCAATTCATAGTTACAACTCCATAAATATTTTAGAAAATATATTATGCCACATTTGAAAGTTCCTTAAATTACATCAATCTCATCCAAGATCATAATTAATACATATGATGTCCATTGTTTCTTGTCCATATTTTAACATAATAATTAGATAACCTTTTCAAGGATCACAATTTAATATAATCTTTCCTTCTTCAAAATTGTAATCCTTTTTGTTTTTTTGGTCAAATATATATTTATTTTTAGAAAACAAGGTTCAACAATTTCAAAATTTAAAATTTCAGAATTTCAATAGTTGAGGAATAAATACCTTATTACCCTAAGGTAGTTAGTTTTGTCATTAAATAATCCTGAAAATAGTGAAATGAATTTTTGTGAAAACATAACATGAAGGTTGACAAGTTGAAAATCATTAAAATTAACACTCTGAATAATTTCACTACTCATATGACAATATCATAGTAGATCATGAAAATGATAATAATTTCAAAATTAAAAAAAGAAACAAAGTGATTTTTTGAAAAAAAATAAATTATTCATTTTGTGAATGTGGAAATTGACCTTAGTCTACGGCTATACAAAATACATTTTGGTATTGTGCATTTGTGATAATAGTAATTCAATGGTTTTTCAATTTTCCACAAGTTTGACAAAAAAAAAATCAATAAAAAAATCTCTTTTTTTTTTCGGCTAAACCTTTAGGAAATATTATTTTTGGTGCTGAATATCAGTCGTAAGTACCAGTATCAGAAACCCTTGTGGGTATTTGAAACTAACTAGACCACTGCGAGCATCAAAACCCATGTGGGTATTTGAAGTAACTGGACCAGCAGTTCCTGGGACGACCGTGTGGGTATTCCACCTTACTAGACCAGCGACCATGTCGATAGTTGAACTAACTAGACCAGTGAAATCATCCAAATCCATGTGGGTATTTGGTCTAACTAGACCGGTGGAATCATCCAAATACATGTGGGTATTTGGTCTAACTAGACCGGTGGAATCATCCAAATACATGTGGGTATTTGGTCTCTCCAGACCAGTGGAGTCATCCAAATCCATGTGGGCATTTGGTCTATCCAGACCAGTGGAATCATCCAAATCCATGTGGGTATTTGGTCCATCCAGACCAGTGGAATCATCCAAATCCATGTGGGTATTTGGTCCATCCAGACCAGTGGAATCATCCAAATCCATGTGGGTATTTGGTCCATCCAGACCAGTGGAGTCATCCAAATCCATGTGGGTATTTGTACTAACCAGACCAGTGGATGATCGAGACACGATGTGGGTAACTGGACTAACTAGACTGTCGGTTACATATCGAAAGACCATGTGGGTGTTTGTACAAATTAGACCACTGGATTATCGAATTTGGTCCTTGGAACCAACTGGACCGGTCCATAACGGAAAGCCATGTGGAACAGCAAGAGTGAATTAGGTCAAGCTGCATACGAGAAGCTCGTCGTGTTCTTCTTTGGTTTTTGCAGGCACTGAATTTCCTGCCGAGGTTGCGCGAGCAACAACGCAGCTCAGTCGTCGTGTAAGCATTGCTGTCTTCTCGTGTTCCTTCTTCTTGTTGGCGCAATTGACTCTCTTTTGTGCGGAACGAATCCTTTGGAGTTCTTCTTCATTGGTGATCGGTGTTCCTTTTCTCAATTTGACTCTCTGTGTCCGGTGTTGTTGTGATCGCAGGAGGGCCTCTGTCGTCCATGGGTCATGTAGAGCCTCTCGAGTTTACTGGCTATGGAGATGAGGACGGCCATACCTTTCCCTCCCCTAGCAGCACCCTAGCGTTGGTGGGAGCCCCGACCTTCCCTAACTCCATCAAGTGGTCGGAAGATAATCTCATCGCCGTGGCGTCTGGTCACCTGGTTACCATCCTTGTGCGTTGAGAGCTTTTCCTCGTCTTTCACATTCTTGTTCATATCTTTCCAGCTTGATAGTGAGAGTATATATGTCTTTTCTCCTGCGATGGCATGTCTCTCTTTATCTTAATTTCCTCCTGCAGCCTTCCTGTTGCCTGGTTGCTCTTCCGTGTAGACAGTGGGAGGTTTTCCTTGTGCTAGTCCCCTCTTCTTGCATTATATTGATTGATCCATTTTCTTCAAATTTCCTGTGTCCATGATTCTTGACATGCGGGAGACCCAGCACGCTGTCAAATGTTACTTGTGTGTGATATTATGTTTGTTGTTGTGGCAAAACGGTTGTCTGTGCATTAATTATTCCCATATCTGTGTAAATGCTGTTGATCATTGTGATCTAAGTGTTGTTCTCGTGATACTGAATTTGAGGTTGTGTCAGTCCAGAATCCAGCATCATTGTCTGGTCCTCGAGGCTATGCATCAATACTACAAAGCCAGATCTTTGATATTGGAACTGTGAAGCGGGAAGGTATATTTTTTGCGGGCTTTGTAAATCTGTGTGATAGTTTGTACTTTCTCTTTGTTGATCTTAGAAGTGGGACACATATTTCTCCTATTTGGTTTGCAAGATAAAATGATCATTCAACATTGTTCATAAGTAGCCACGAATCTAAAAATGCATGATCTTATCCATGTGAATTGCAGATTTGTCTGACTCAGTCCTGCTTCCATTTCGACTGTGGAGAGAGGGACGTGTGGGTGTGCGAGCTCTGGATTGGTCTCCACAGGGCTTGGCTTCAAATGGAAGGTTCGTTTCTTGTTACTGGAAGTTTTTTCTTAATAGCTCTGTCACACGTGCTAGTTAACTCAGGTTCACATGATATCTGAGAGTTTTCCCTGAAATGTTGTGTGTTTGGTGTCCCACCAAAGATTCTGGCATGCCTGCTGGTTTACACTCTGCTCTTGTGCTATTGTGCACATGTGGTCTCTGTAGCTCAACTAGTGATTTGCATGCATTCAAGTGGTAGTTTGTGTCTGGCATTGATGTGTGGTGGCTGTACTACTTTGCAGTTGTCTGCTGGGGGTCTGTACCACAGACTTCCGTATCAAACTATATCGTGCACCCTTCTGTGACTACAAAGCTGAATGGGTCGAGGTATGTTTGGTTCCTACTATTGATGTTTTGGAATGCATGACCCTTTTGCATATGGACCTGAGTTTGACAAGGCTAGGAACTGTGTTCTTGTGATGTCCATTCTACCTTGACCTCAGTAATATGGACAGTCCCGTTACTCTTGATCTCTGAGACGTGGATAGCTGATATGTGGAGAGAAATGGAGCTACACCCGACCCTTGCATGTTTAGGGTTCTGGGGACAAGCTCTGCACCAGGATTTCACATATTGTTTGCTTGGTGAATTTCCACGGTGAATTGACCAGGAAACAAGTTCACCTGACTCGAGCTCTTCTGGATAAATCACAAAGTTGGTTTGGCTCTAGATGCTGAGTTGTTGTACTCATCAAACATCATTGATCAATTTCCTTGCTGTACAGGTGGCAGATCTTTCGGAGCTTATTTATGCATATTGTTTAGAGAAGGAGTTCAAGGAAACAGAGGTGTGGCTACCAGAGTTGATGTGGTACTTACTCTTTCAAAAAGTTGGGAATTTAACATGGCTAGGTGCCCAGATACAGTTCAACTGCAATTGTTTCTGCCTGTACTTGGTTTACCCTCTTTGATATCCATCTTGTCAAGTTAATGACATTTGGTTGGATGTGTAGGGAGATGAAGCTCAATTTGTTAGCTTTGGGGTCAAAGACAAGAAAAGGCATGTGGCAACTGCTGAGCCTCAGCACAGGAAAGTGAGCAGGACAAAGAAACGGTAAGTTTGAGGATAATCATTTGACTGTTTAGTTTGTAATGCTTTGTAGTCACATCTTCTTTCAGGGGTCCTCCTTTGGCTACCTTCTGTTCTATGTCAATCTCCCTGGGTCTATTTCAGAGATTGTGTAAGATGTCTGTGCATTTGTTCTACATTGTTACAGAAGAGAAACAGTTGGAAGAGCTCTTCTAGGTCAATATGTTCTGATTTGGTCTCCTCCCTGCAGTTTGGCAGATTCACAGGAAGGAGCTGGGTTGGTTGATGATTGTGGAGATGCACAGTCTCTGTTGGAAGGACATATGTCACCTGCCCTTTTTTCTAAAAGTTTGCAAGCAGGGGTGGAGACCTCACCTCTGGTGTGTGTCTTGTAGATGATCAATCAATGAAATGTCTTATTCTTTGGTGTCGCCATTTGCTTTTTTGCTTCTATGAGGCTGGTTTGAGCATTCTTTAGAGTAGTTTGAGTTTATGTTTGTTCATGAATGTGCATGTTGCTGGTAGTTGGTGGGATGCTACTGAGATTGAATGGGAAGGGATTGGATATTGAGGTGGTGAAAGAGGAGCCACAAACACCATACAATGAAAATCTTGAGGATGACTTTGATGATGACCCTGATCAAACCCTTGCAGGTGTGAGTTTGTGAACCCATTACTAATGTCTTGTCTGGTACATAGTTTTGCAAGAGATAGCTTGCATATTCTGCCATGTTATCATATTCATCCTGAAAAGATTTTGTACTGCTCAGATGGCAATCTGACTTGAAGGAAATATGATACTATCTCTTAGGATTTCAGGTTGGTTGTAAATGGCTGAAATAAGTGCATATACAGGGACATGCTAAAATGAAATAAAAGCTCTTTCCTCCAGAAGCTTGTTGCAGCTTGAATGAGGATACTGTTGGACTTTTTTGATTAGCAATGTTTCTTGAGTGCTAGCCAACATCACGTCTGAGTCTTCCCATTGCTTCTGGAAAGGCAACAGAAACTCAGGACGCAGATTGTGTATAATGGTTTGCCCAAGTTTTTGGGAACATTATTATATGCTTATCTACACCCACTGTTGGGAGCTGATGAACTCAGTGGGTAGTCATGGCAGCTTGTCACTGCCGTTCGTGATGAAGGTGATGGTCTGTCACTTTGTGACTCTCATGAGGTTATGACTGCACTCATTGTCGTGTTACCTATAATTGTTGTTGTGGAGATTTCTTTGCAACTTCATCAAGCTTATTTTCCAAAATCGCTCAATAAAAAAGTGGGATTTGAATATGCTGAATGAGATTCAAACCTGTTTTTCTTGTCCAGATATGCTGAAGGAGGACCATGGCAAGTTGCCACTTAATGGAAATTATCAAAGGGTATGTAGTCCACAGCTTACATAATTTCTGTTTGCATTTGCACACCATTTAGCTTGCAGCTTAGAAATGTACAATTTTGGTGCTCATCATACTAACTGCTATCACTTTGTAGCTCTTCAGGAAGAAGCTGGCCTGTAGGAAAACTTGATGGTTCTCTCCTGTTGTAGCCTGGGTTTTCTTTTGTTGCAAATGTATACATGTTGGATGCACTTCATGTTGGAAAGGCAACCTAGAAGCAGTTGACAGCTTGGTAATTTGAGATTTGCTCCATTGTCAGTTGTAAGAACAAGCTGACTTACAATTTCAGGCAGAAGTGGATTCAGAAAGAAAACTGGTGCCTTGTTGAGAAAAATGTTCAATCTTTTTGCAGATGAGCAAGTTTCTCAGGCAAAAGCAGGCAAAAGCAGGGAACTTATTAGATATGGGAGGTGGTGGAAGGGTATTCAAGAACAGCTCCCAGGAACATTCTGAAAGGGTTGTCACTCCCAGTACCTATGCAGCACGCCATAGCCTGATGTCCCCATTGGTGTTAGCCTGGTCCCCAAAGTGGCATGCAAAAGATCAAGGGTTTGTGTTTTGTGCTGTAGGAACAAGGGCAGGCAGTGTTTCTGTGTTCCGATTTGCAGTGCCAATCTCCTATTCAATTGAGAAGGCTCTGCCCTTATCTGACTTTTGCTTTCTTGGGTTCCTAAGGGCCCACAAATCTTGGGTGACTTCAGTCAGCTGGGCCTCATGTCCTGGGCAACATGCAGGGACTGCAAATAGTGATGATGGATTTGAAAATACCTTGTTGTTGGCAACAGGATGTGCTGATGGAAGGTGAGACATGTCTCTTCAACTTCACACTTTCAGTTCAAATTCTTTGTTCAAATGTACTATGTAATAGCATACCTGTGATTTAGATAAGAAACAGGAGGGCATATGATGGAACCCATCTTCTCTGCCTGTCTTAGAGGATGGTTGCCATGGTACTTTTCTGTATCCACAGAAATGTTATTGCCTAGATGTTGGCACTCCCATTCCTTAAGAAGGTGATTTGACTGTGAGTATGAAATCTTTGTCTTAATCTCTCTGACCTATTCTTTGTACTGTTTGTGACAGTGTTAAGCTGTGGTCAGGAGATTCACAGATTCTGTCATCTCTGCCATCCTGCAGTGGGGTCTTGCCTTTTACTTTACTCAGACAGGTAGAGGCCTTGTCCTTGTGTCACATGAAAATGGGAAAAACTCAGGAGAAAAGTGGGATTGTGAATTCTGGCAGTGCTGAGATTATTTAGCAGTATATATTTGAGCAAGAGGATTGCTTGCTGGTAATTGAAAGCTACACCGAGAAATTCTGTGAAGCTCATACAATAACAATATGTCTAAAGGGCTTTCACACATGCTGAGCAGCAGATTCCATTGTCTTATTCAATATGCATGTGCATGTTGTTTCTATGGTAATCAGGTGGTAGAGGCAGACCTGGTGCTTGTAAGTTCGCTTACTTTGTCTGTACCAACTAGAGGTTCAACAAAAGCACTGATGGCAGTTGGGAAAGGGTCTGGCTGCATTTCTGCATGGGAATTTGATGTATCATGGTGCTGTACACGTATTGCATGCCAGCTGAAGGCACATGATCAAGTGGTAAGGATCTATCTTTCTGATGGGATTGACACAGGGTTTGTTGCTATACAACTATGATCATGGATGCTGGTCATCTAAGTAGTTGGTGAAGTGGAGTACTCTTATCCTATGTGCAGGTGACATTTGGTGTCATACCCTTGAACTCAAGAGGTCCACTCATTGTACGAATGCTGAAGTCAGCAACCTATGTCAAGATGTTTCATTGTATTATCTTTCAGATGCCTCACATCTTTTGAGAGAGAAAGTTTATGCATATGGTTCTTGGAAGAGCTCATAATGATTGGATCTTGGATGCAGGTTACGGGACTGACATGGGGCAGAGATGGACGCTGTTTGTATAGCTGTGGCCAGGTATCAATAATTAGATTGTATTGATATTGTATAGTAGTTCCATCCCTGTTTATCAAGGAGGAAGGCTGGTAATGGTCATTAGTGTCTGGAGGATGATCAAATTTATTGTATGTATATTTGCAGGACAACCACCTAAAGAGTTGGGAGTTCATGGGTAGTGAGCTATGGGGTCTTCCTTTCCCCGACTGCTCAGCACTCTTTGTGTCAGAGACCCCTCAAGTATCAAGTGATGTGAGTGTTTTAAAATCTTACCAGCTTAGATGTTCAATACAGATGTTTGTGGCTCTGATAGGTTGGATTGAGTGCTGAATCTATTATGGTTTAGTTGTTGAGTTGTTCCCAAGGCAGGGTACACAATTCTGACTGTAACCACTACCTTGTCTCAAAGTTTTGCAGACTACATCTGATTGCTCCTTGGAATATTGAGCAGAGCCTAATTAGTGGTCCAAGAAGAGAGAGGACTTGGCTTTTATGCCTGGAGTAGGCAATATCTGGCACATTCACCTACTTCACTTTGTTATGGGGTGGCCTTATATGTAGTTAAGGTTTGACATCTTTCATTGCTTGTTTTTGTCTTACAGCTGCCTGCCTCAGCTCTGGATCCATTTTATGGCGTAACATTGTCTCCAGGATGCCTTGCAATGGCAGTGGTATGGTTCTCTGTCTCCCTGGACTATGTCCCTGCTTCTGTTCTGGACAGTCACATGTTGCTACACATGGTGGATTTAGGGTTTGAACTTTGTACCAGTTCTTCCACAAACCTGTGATGAGTGCATGACTAGAGTAGCAGAGCGTTGGGTATACACTTTGTCACCAGAATGCTCATCCCAATTGTTGTACCCAGATTGCCATACCTTAGTGCACCCATATTTTTTCATTTGATCCTAAGTTTCACATTGTGGTGGGTGCAAGCTGCAAATCAAATTGAAGGCATGAGAGGGGTTACTACCTCAAGGTCTATGTTCTCTGGGTTTCAGTCAGAAAAATCCAATGGCACATGAGCACATACATCTCTGAGTTGGAGTAACATTGTATGAAGTTGATAAGAGGGAAAATGATTAGGAAGAGAGGTGATGAGTCTGAGAGCCCAACTGATGCATACTGAAGTTGATCAGAGTGAAGATGATCAGGAAGAGAAGTTCTGAGTCTGAGAGATAGCTGAACTAATGCAAAGTGCTGTGATCAGGTACGTGGTATCGCCAGTGAAATGCTGGACCCAATGTACCAATCAAGGTAGGTCATTTGGACTCTAGTGTGCAGTTGCATTCGATGGTTGTGATGTGACTTCATTGGAAATTGGAGTATTTGGAGATTACAAGGACGTTCAGTGGTTTTGTTGTCTCTTTCAGGACACAGAAGGGAGTGGTCCAGCTCTTTTGGGTGGGTGGCCAACGGTTCAAAGGACTACTTGCCAATATGGGAGACAGCATGGTTGAAATCCCCATAGCCAAGAGTCTATGGCCCGAAGATCTTGCTAACTGGGGTCTACAGATAGCTTCAACCCTCCACCGCATGGAAGATTATACAGAAGCATTAGTCCTGTGGGATGTAATTGCAGCACTCTCCTTTCTCAAGAGCTTGGCAGGCATTCAAGTCATGGTCTCAATCATATCTGGTTGGCTGCAGAGCTGTTGGAAGGAGCACAATCACTTCATGATTGACCCTTTGTGCATGTCTGTTGGGAGCCTACAGTTGTGTCTTGCAAATGCTTCATGCCGTCAACTGCAAATGGCTTGTGTCATCTACAGGCGCCTGCTGTTAGGATATAGCAAGTTTGAAGAGCTTAGTGGGGAAAGCTCCAGAGAGAATTGGGACACTGGAACAGATGAGACCATCCATATGGGCTTGCCGGGGATCCCTAGGGAGGGTGGTGAATTAGCCCCTACCTCAGAACAAGAACAGCTATGGAAGAAGCACCTATGGCACATGGAGCATGAACTTCGTCAACGGTTGATTCTTCTCACTCTGTCTGCAGCAGCATCACTTGAGGGAGCAGAACATGAGCAAGATGTACTGAAGGACAAGTCAACAGAATTGTGGTTGATGGCTGATTGGGTTCTTGCTAATGGCTCTGTGATCTTTCCTGAGTTGCTTGAAGTAGCAGCTCACATACGTTACTCAAGTGATGATATGTAAGTCCTAGCCATCCATTCTCATCCCATGGATCTTTCCAGACATGGAAATGTAAATGTATGTCTTTTGCCAACACTGTCAGACATCAAATAGTTATTATGAATGGTCGACTAGTTTTAGTGCAAGAGCTGGTTTGTTAATTTTGACCAGTAAGCCTTGGGCAAATCAGCACCTACATTGGTACCATGGTAAAAATGCTTCTAAACATTACAAATATACCTTCCTCGGACTAAATCAGGGTCTCCAGGTCCAAATTTACAATGTATCAGCTTCAATATAGCCACTAAGAGCCCTCGGTCATGAAGGTGAAGTACCAGTGTAGGTGTTGGTTCACCCTGACCAGTACAGTACTTGGCAGACTATATACCCTTTTGGATATTGACTACATATTGAATAATTGCCATTGATTCACTTCTTCCTAGTTCTGTAGTTTGTGGGGGGCTCTATAGAGTGCAGTACAGAACTTTGTTCTCTAACATTGAATCATGGTGCTTGAAATAGCAGGTTCCCATCAGGTGACCTGCGGCTGTTGGAGAGTTGCACTTTCTGTGATGCTGTTGTACCACTGACATCCCCTGAAGTAGCTTACTGTCATTCTGTTGAATTGAATAGTAATGACATCAACCACAAACTCCCACGTTGTTCTGTCTCATTGCAGGTTTGTTATTCTCATGACTGTTTCTCTTGTCAAGCTAAAATAGCTATTTCAGTCTTCGTCTGTAACTCATGGCACATTGTGAAATTAAAGCTCCTTCGATATTTGAGTCTCCTCTGTTGAGGGTGTATAGAATCTTCTTAGGAGGTACTCTCAGGGAATCTGTTAGTAAAGTGAATTTCAATTATCTGTGGCCAGTAGAGTCCTTGTTTAATGTCTGGAAGTTGCCTTACATAACCTAATGTGTCTTGGATTGTCTCATATTTGCCATAGGAGTCTCAACTGGTGGAATGCAGCATATTCTGCTTACACTGGATGTTTCTGTTGGGAATTTCAGGTTTGCCCTGCAGTTCCTTCCTGGTACTGCAGTTGCTGTGCAAGGTGGGCGACAAAGCTTGCACCTGCTTTGTTCTTCACTCTGTTGTCAAGAAAGAACATCAAACAGGTTTCTTCATCAGTTGTCCTGCAACAATCTGCACTGCCTACATGTCCTTTTTGTGGTGTTTCCCTACACCGGTTTTTGCCAGATTTCCTCCTCTCACCCACTGCTGTATAGTTTGCTAATTCGATTTGACCTGCTGAAACATCACAGTGCAAGAAGAGAGTAGATCTGGCTAGAGCAGTATCCAGGCCATACTGTCATCATAGAAGGATTACTGCTATACAGAAACTTTGAAGTTGTTCACAGTTTTGTGTGGTACCAGGGTTTTCCTCAGAACCCTTCTTGCACCCATTTGATCTATGACCCTTTTATGGGAGAGACTGACCAGCATGGGAATCTCTAGGGAGAAAACAGGGGAAAACACTCTGGCATCAGTGTTGTGAGTGCAGTCACAGTAAGTACCTGCTGCCATTAAAGGTCTCATGAGGCAGTTGCCAACCATACTGTACAGTGCCAGCAAGCTTCATTGTGAAGAAAGGTCCTATTTTTTTGAATGCTGTAAGATTGAACTTTCTCTGGACCAAAATGTCGAACTAGTAGCAGCTGGTACTTAAGGTTTTGGATTTAAAACAGTTCTTACATCTGATCCCAACTGTGACAATAGAATCAAATGTTGTTGTCATCTCCATTGTTTTACAAGCAGGAGGCAACCTGACGTATGATGCTCCTTGCTTTGCTATACACCTTCTATTCATCCAGCTGATGGCTGCTAATGGAAGCCAGCTGGATATCTTTTTTCTTTGCTGAAGCAGCAAAACAACTCAATTCAATCAATCAATAGTTGCATGGAATTAATTTGCTGTCTGCTGGAAATGACTGTTATAAAGCCATTGCTTGGCATAAACTAGTATTTAACTTTCATGGCTACTCCAATTTACCTTCTGCGGTTTGGATCTTCTAAGATTGGTGTCACAACTGTGAGCACTATGTTTCAAGGTTGAAAAACCAGCAAGATAGCTTTTGCAGGGTGGGTTATTGTAGTTATGTGACAAGAATTTAGGGGCCATCTAGACAGAAGCTAAGTACATTTATTTTAAAGATCAGGTGATAAGCTTCAGTGTGTACATATCTCAATTTTCATTTTATCTTTGATATGAAAAGTTTTTTTAATATGATACAATTCTCATTTTGTCTTTGATAACAGAAATTTTGTTAATATCACATACTCTTTTGTGTACCCAGTTCGAGTAATAACGAACTGATTTAGTGATTTTCTCTAGGTTTAAAACACACGAAAATTAGTGAATGCCAAAGCTCCACTTGGCACTCAAGCAACTGCCATTCAAGAGAATCCTACTTCCACTGCACAATTGTGCAACTTTCCATTTCAGAGAACCATACTCTTGGTTGGCATGTTGCTGCTGTTCTACAAAAGGATTAGAGGTTTTTGAGCTTTTCCATATCCCTGTATTATTTGCCTCACTGAACACATACCTACATTTCTTGAAATTTGCATTGCATTTGCTCTCCCTGACGCTCTCCATTAGTTGAACCAGATGATGGCATGTGTATGAAGGTTACTTTGAGCAGTTGGGAAATACACGTCTAAGAGACATGAAAGTTAGAACTGAAATTCCCTCTTTCAGTATTTCATCAATCAATCGATCGATCACTGGGTGAGAGTCTTACAAAAACGTTTAGAAGAGCGTTGAGCTGCCGGGAACCCTAAAATAGCCCTGACATTGAATCCTCTTTCTTTCTGTGGTTTCGAGTTGATACCATCGAAGAAAAGAGCCCATTGTTTTGCGTCAGGCAGGTCGGCGCATTTTAGTGATCAAGGATGGCTCCTTGTAAGACACCACCACCTCAGCAGCTCGCCGTATTGGTCGAGTACCAGCCAATGACCTTCTTGACTGATCCATCCCATCATGCTGCTGCTGCTGCAAGGATGGGGATGCTGATCGAGGTGGCCTTTTTAGAGAGCTTGATAAAACAACAGGGGATGAACTCCGAGGTGTGCTAGCCTGCGAAGAAGATGTCGTAGCCTTAGTTCTCGCAGGACTTCTGGTTTGAGGCTCCGCCTTCTTCCGAGGACTGGTGGCAGGTTGAGAGATAAGTCTCTTCTGAGGAGTGCTTGGTCTCTGGGGAGTGCAGGATCTGGGGCCAGGGGATTTCTCACAGCACCTAGTGTGTTCTGCAGACCTTGGGCAGCTCTCGCTTGTGGAGGCAACATCACCTGTAGGCCTGCCGCTGCAACTGGACTGATTAGACTGCTCCGTTAACTCATTAGCAAAAGGCTCTATTGAGCTTCTCCTTCGTGAGCGCCGGACCGTAACTGTAGATGCTTCGGTTGTGACAGTATGTGCTTGACTTGTCTCAAGATCTTCACAAAGCTCTTGCATGGTCTCCAGGCCAGAGATATGTCCATAACGGTTGTTGTAGCGTTTTTGAGGTCCCGTGTATAACCCAGAGGACGCAAGAGAGGCAGAGTTCTGTTCCTTGATCTTGGCCTTGAGGGAACTCTCTCCGTAAGACGTTGACCCAGATCGCTGCCGTGAGCTGGACCTGCAACAAATCAGGCTGCAGAAGATTCAGGAAATAGAACCCACTTGATGGTTCCGTCACCCTATCCCAAGAATCATGTCACAGTCACGGAGCAGCGATGTCCATGGGCAGTTCTATTTGGTGTTGGTTGTTGAATACTTCAACTGAGGTGAAGAGTGTGAAAGAACCTCGTGGTGATAGTTGTGGAGTCGGTGTCATTTGCTGCAGGACTGGCCTTAGCTGAAGGTTTACCCATATCTGCATCGGGACCTGCACATCATGATGACTTTCCCTTATCAATGTAAGCAAAGGGAACCTTCAAAAGCCCATGGTAAAATGCAACCTTGAGCCTGCTGCTTCTAATTTGCGGTAGGATAGAAGCTGGTTCAGTCAAACATACAACCAAAAGAACAGAGCATGGAATTGGATCTAGAAAAGGTGAGTGGTTGAGCAACATATTACAGAATTGATTTGTTTCAGAGAGTCAAATTGAATAGATCTCTACCCCCAATCACTGAAAGTCTTCTTAGACTGGTACGGGTGCGCCGGGGTACTTGGACTTGAAGGGCTTCTTCACATTCCTTCTCTTGAAGAGCTTTCTTCAATTGCTGTGACATCGCTGCCAGCTTCATCTGCAAAAGAAGCTACCCAGTGGCTTTCTAAACAGCACAAACTGCTCACTCTGATTCTGCTGAACAGCATCATACATCTGAATAAGCTTGTGGATGACTTAAACTTGTTACTTCATTTGGTGCTTGGAGTACACTCCTCCAAAAGATTGTACTTGGTAATTGTACAGCAGGATTTGATGATTCATACCTGAAATTCATTCTCATTGATTTTATACACAACTGCCATTTGGGTATGTGCATGCTGCAGAAACTTTAGCTGTGGAAGCAATTAAACCATTAGCTGATAAGTCAATATCATCAGATAGGGTGTGAGGTGCAAAACCCATACACAAACAAGGAACAAAACAAATGCATGCACATAGATTGCATTAGGCTGGCATAACTGAACAATCTAAATCCACAAAGCAAGTAACAGCTTACTCACTTGTTCACGTGTAGAAAGCAACTCCTGCCATCATGACCACCACAGTACAGTTTTTTGTATAAGAAAAGATTTTTCTCACTGCAGCAGAAATTGAACTGAAAAGGTAATTCTTTCTTTGGTAGCAGAATGGTAGACAAAGAATGATAGAAGAAATGGAAAGTACCTTGGAGAGTCGAGAGTTGTAGCAGATGATGTCTTCATTTTGTTGTGTCCGTCTGAAAAGATTTGTGAGGTAATCTCGCTGCATTTGTTGGATGTAAAGTTTTTGGGACTCAATTTGTCCGCTTTAGGATTTAGGGTTAAGGCCAAGCAGCAGAGATGCACATAGTTGTTGTTGAGCCCAACTGAGGAGAAACTAGGAAAAAAAGAAAAAGAAAGGACAGACATTTGGATGTGGTGCTAGAACGTTCTCACATAATATTGACACGATTGGCAAAGATAGAGTGTGTGGGATACTCTTTCTCAAGAATCACTTGTTGGAGCCTTCTATTCTCCTGCAGAACAGACAGATCTAACTGACTTAGCAAAACAATTCTACTTGCACATAGCAATTCTCTTGTGCTCTAGGGGAAAGGTAAGACACCGAGAACAGTATTGGAGCAATTACCTCCTCAAGCTCCAACTCCCGACTGTTATTATTCCAGCTTTTGACAACCTCGTTTTCATTGGACCAATGGTTGATTGCAGGAAGATTTGTGATGTTCGAGAGGCCCCGCCTCCTTCTCTGGGAAGACACCGCGTCGGACATCCTCCTGCTTGACCTTTCCCCCGCCATAGTCTCCCCGCTCCTGCCCTTCTGTTTCTTCAACACTCTCTTCAAACTAGTTTTTGGAACAGACTCAGTGCTCCTCTCTCAATCTACTAACATTTTCTACCATCACGACATCCTCGACACGCATTCGACTGTTGAAAACAGGAAGAAAAATCTAAATCTCTCTATCACCTACCTAACTGTATCACCGCTCAACCATTCCATTCTCTACTTCGAATAGACACTGAGTTTTCAACAGAGTCAGTTCTACAGACCAGAATTTCTTCCGCTACATAATCATCCAGAACATGTTGACACGATAAGCAGAGCGTGAAATGCGACCATAAGAACAATTTCGCTTCTAGTAAAGGACAATTAGATCAGAAAGAATGATCACTCTAACTTCACATAACAACCAGAAAAGAAAAGAGAGAGAGAGATAAAACCGAGCAAAATATCTGAAGCAAAACGCAGCATGAAACCCTGAAAGGAAGAAGCCTTCCAAAAGATAAGAGGGCGGCAGAGTAGCGAGAGGAAGAACACTTTGACAAATTTCTTCTCAAACTTTCTCTACACTTCACCAAAATGCATCATTCAAGAAGCAGTACAACTCTCACACCGCATGCAAATCTGATCACAATAGTCGTCGCTTTGCTGCTTTCCGCACACAAAACGACAGGCTTCGAATTCCTTGCGCATTCCCCATCTCGCGCGCTTACACAACATACGCAACGACAAAAGCAGGCGCCCGTGAGCCCGTGTGCCGTTGGAGAGCCGTTGGAGCTGGGCAACCGGGCCGGGCCCGTTGCGGGTTCAAATTCCGATTTAGCCGGATCTGAGCTTCGCCCAGCCGTCAGGTTCGAGCTTCACTCCAAAACAGATTCCGGTGGCTAGACCCGCTTCATGGTTTCGCCAATCTATGGTGTCCAGTGGGCCATGTTATTAAAAAAAACACTAAATTTGGGCTAAAACTTGGTGGCTTGGGTTGCGTACTTATGTGATTGATTGGATTGCTTTTAAAGTTTTGAATTTTTTGCAAGTCCTTGTCATTTCTTTATAACCCATCTATTTATATAATATTTTTGGTTTTGTTCGCTTGTGGTGGTGTTCAATCGTCCTTTCCATTCATTCGTCCTGTCATTTGTCATTATTCGTCCTATCATCCATCCTCTCATTCAAGATAAAAAATAAAAAAAATAAAAATTTCTAAAAAAAACTAAAACATGAACCAAGTTTAAAGAAATCGAAAAAACTTCACAGTGCCCGAAGGTCACGAGTACCCGCTAGTTCATAATAAGCATCTTGACACTCTAATTGGCTTGCAAGTTCACACAACTTCTCCAACCTTCATTTTATTAGCAACCTACTACCCATCATGAGGTACCCCACATTGGCTCTCATTGGCCCAATGATTCTGGAACTTTATCACTTCTTGGATGAAAATGTAATAGCCACTATTAGGAGGAGTGTTAGTTTACTTGTAATTAGGGTAGTGATAAGTTCGGATAATGTATTTAATTGTGTTTTAGTTTGGGACCGGTTTATATGTGAACAAGGTTCAAACTATTTTTAGTGTTTGAGATAAAATTTCATGTTGTAAGTTCCCAAATCAAATTTGATGATTTTGGTGATTTGGAATTTTAGAACAATAATTTTTTTTTAGAATTAAATTTTTTGATAATTTTAATTTGTTATGCAAGTTTTTTTTTCGTTCATGGTTTTGTGTGTTGTGATTTTTCATGTTATATTTTGGGCTTAGATTTTTTCTTTTTATAAGTGAGTCATATTTTGAGTCACCAAAAGTTTGATCTAATTTTTTGTTGTGTTGTAACTAGATTCAATTTTTGTAAGCACAAATTGGTTTGTGTGTTTTGCACATGATTTTGAGTGTAACAAGTTGCTATGTAATTTGTGATTGTTGTTGCAAAATTTGTTTGTGTTGTTTTAGTTGCAATTGCTAGGAGCTGCTTTTTGAGTTGAAGAAGCCCACTTAATGATTTTGGTGAAGTTTGTGGTTTATAACTACTTTGGGAGTTGAACCCAAACATGGTTTGAGAACTTCGGAGTAAGAAGGAAAACAAACACACACACAAGAGGAGGGCCTTGTTTTTATCGCACTTTTTTTTTTCTTCCATCAATCTTTTAAACCATTTTCTTCTCTATTTTCTCAACATCAACAAACAAGGAGTAGAATGCGATAACAATAATAGTAACATGAAGTTGTGTTACCATCACTATTGTTAAACCCAAGTTCAAAGCTTGGTTAGTTGATTTTAAAAAAAAAAAACCTAGTTAAAAGGGCAACACCATTGTTAGGGAGGAGTCAAATTTGCTTAAACTTAGGCCAAATTTGCTACACTTAGCAAGCTTTGGAAGTTTTGGTGCTTCAAGCCAACTTTGGAATAAAAGGTTGGGGGGTTGTCCAATTTAAACCTCTGTTTTTTATTTTCATTTAGAAAAGAATTTTTAGGACCTTAAATTTAGGAAGTTGATAGGTTTGGCACTAATCCAAACTCGTTATGTTGTTTTATTTTTATTTTTCAAAAATTTCAAGTTTACTATTTATTTTTCATTTTTTATTTTTCAAATTTTCATCCATCCAAAGGACTTGGATGTAGCAATTTTTCATTTGAGTTGCTAGTTGAATAGGGGATTGGTTAATGTTTGGGTAGGTTAATCATTCTATCAAAGAACAAACATTGAACGATTATTTCTACTTACAGTTGTTCTCCCGCATCACAACTATTCATGCTTGTAGTTGTTCTCTTCTATTGTTGCTACTCTTATAATTGCTATTTTTTTACATCATTTTTTTTCTTTTTTTATGTTGTTGAATTTGTTTACATTTTGTATTTATTTGTTTTTTAAAACATGTGTGAGGGGTGTCTTTGTTTTATTTTTGTCTTGCAAGAGTTTTTTTTTGTTTTGTTTTGTTGTGCAAGTGTTCATGTGGTTTCCATTGGGTGTAGTCATATTAACATGTATTATTAGCAATTGTGACCACTACTTAATTTTTTAAAATTTTGGATTGTAAAAACATTTTAAAAAAATTCAAATAAAAATTTATTTTGAATAAATTATGTACATATCATTAAATTTTGGAATCAATTTAATGAGTAAAAATACAAAATTTACATTTTTAAAGACTTGTAACCATTGTTTAAAAATAGTTTTGACACTAAAAGCACAATTTGAAAATAAATTTTAATGAAATATTTTGAGATATCATTTAATATTTAAATTATAATTATAATAATATCAAGAAAAATTTAAATATTTTAATTTTTTTTCAAAAGATGTATTTAAAAATTCTAAGAATATATATTTTAAAAACATTGAAAAAGCAGTGATTTAAGGGGGTAGGTGTGGCTCCTTATAGTGTGGTTGGACCCCATTCTAAACTATCATCTAACATTTTCAAACATTTTAAAGTTTTTTTTATAAGTTGTGACTTCATTCCTTTTTTTGTTTGTGTCTTTTTTTCCATGATGTTTTTTTTGCTTCATCATCCATTGTGAAAAATTTGTAGTGAAGGTTCTATAGATATTGTTCTTGAAATATCAAAAAACATTTTGCCCACATCAAATACTCTTCCTAGTTAACTTTATGGTTTCTCTTCTACTACATTGTGTACACCATCACACATCATTAACAATGTGTTTGATGATTTGTTGTGGTCCAATAATGGGTTTGACATTTTTGTGCAATGTGTGGACAACATGAGTCTCCTCTTAAGTCTCCTTTTGCTAAGTCTTCTTTTTCAATTGCATCCTAAAGCAAATTCTAATTTGTTTGGGCATTTTTTCAATCCTTATATCTCTTTGATTCTTGAAGACTTGAATATTGTTCATAATTGTATTTTTAATTCTATTGCTATTCCCAAATTATGAAGCTTTTTCTTTTGCATATGTATTCTATTTGTCATTTCAATTGTGATGTTACTTTTGAGTTTATTGCTTTTGAATCTAATGTTGAATGTATTGTTGTTTCTACAATTATTCCTTCTATATGTGATGTTGTTGAAAGGATTAATTGTAAATCTCCTATTAGGAATTTAATTCAAAATTTTGCTTCCTTGAGCATGATAAGAAAAAGATGGACAATGTGAATAAAAGAGGTTGAAAAGTGAGGAAACATATTAAACTTTTGATGAAGTTTTTTTTCAATGAATGGAGAGATTTGTATGGATATCATGTTAAAAAATTCATTGTTAATATTTCTATAGATGAAGATTCCATTAAAGTGCTTGTGGACATGCGATCCTTTTTTATTTTGCATGTTCCAAAAAAAGATGGTAGCTTACATCTTCCAACTAGATATTATTTTCTTTCATTTAATTTTTTTTTAGTTTAGTTTTTTTTGCAAAGGTGTTTTATTGTTTTAGGTTTTTTTTCATCATCTTGAACTTTAAACCTTAACTAGGTACTAATTTCTTTTGTTTTTTGATTTTTCTTTTGCAAATATGGTTTTATAAGGTTTAGGTTTTTTTTGGCATCATCCTAAACCTCAAATCCATTTAAACTTAAACTTTTCTTCTTTTTTTTTGATTTTTCTAATGCAATGAATGCTATTGTTTTCTTTTAATTGGTTTGTGTTTTTGTAGCATTTATTTTGTCTATATTATAATTTAGTCTTTTTGCAACATCCAATCTCTACTACAAAAAATTGGAAAGCTTATAAAACAAAGACAACATGTGGTGGAATTAGGTGAAACACCTACAATGTCTTTTAATATCTTATTGAATATGAGGTATCACTATATTAAAGTTGCTAGTGACGAAGTGACTTTCCAACCTTCAACAATTGGTCTTGGCAATTCTTTAAAAAAAATCCAACAATTTTTCATTGAAGAGGAGTGCATGATGTTGGCACAAGTAATGTGTTACTCACATTTCCATTTGGTTTAAATATCAAATTTGGATACTTTTGTAGACAATTGTTTTTATGTGGGGGTGCTTTGAATTTTGTGAGGCAGATTTTGATGAGTTCACTTTCGTTTGATTATCTATTGGTCTTGTTTTAAAATTTTGTTGGGGGTTCTTTAAGAATTAAAGGATAAACATTACATGCTATTATGTAGATCAACATTAGCTTGTCATTGACTATCCAATGGCTGATGTGATAAAAACCTATAAGGAGTTTGTTCATTGTCGGCCCAATGTTTAACCTAATGACAAACCTAGGCCACATCAATTATTTTTGTGGCCTATTTCCCTAAATGGCCCCTTGTGAAGTATGGTTTACTATTATTTCTATTGGTTGAAACCAACTACAACTTATTATGAACAAATTTACTACTAAATTTTCAAATTTAAGAGAAAAAATTTTATCCAACAAAACTGGCAAGGGTGTTGGAATCACTTGAATGGAGGAAACACTTGTCCTTTGAAAATATGAGATGGAGATAACATGCCACTAGGATCTTATTTCTTATGACAAAACATTCTAACTTTTTTTTTGTTTTGAATATTTGCTTCTTGTTTTTTGAAAATGTATGTTTATGTTTTGATTTGTTGATGTGTTTTTTGGTTTCTTCATTGTCTTTTTCAATTGTGTTTGTGGTTTGGTTGTGTTTAGGTAAGACCACATTGATAAACACTTACAAGATTGAATGCAACAAATTATTAATGGTGAATTGTGATTTGGTGGTTTATTGCATCATGAAAAGGTGTTCAATGAAAAATATGTTGCCTATGAAAAAACCAAAGTAACTTCTTCCATTTTTTTCAAAGATGTGTTTTTGCTTGACATGAATTTCATCCCATTTTTTACATTTGTCAAACTTGTATACATATCATAAAACTGCCTATAGGATTTCCAAAAATTGTTACACGTGGCTTTCAAGGAAATATTAAAAGATTTGAACAAGCATTTGATGTTCATATTTTAGAATATCATGTCTTAAGATTTTATATTTAAAATCTATTTTTTCATTCTTTTATATTTGGCTTCTAGTTTTTACAAATTTCTTTTGTTTTTTATTTTTAACAATTTGCACCTTACACAAGATGCATTTCATTTTGGAAAAGATGCAACTTTGTTGATGGAGCTATTGATGTTGCCTTTACTGTTACTTGTGTTAGTGTGGGAATTTGTGTTCATATTGTTGATGGCCTTGTTGCTGTTATTTTAAGTTCTAAAGTTATTAATTTTAACAAAGTTATTTTTGTTCCTTCATGTGATAATTTGTTTATTGGTTTGAATTTTATGGATCGAAGAAGTCTAAAAACATAGTTATTTTTATCATTGTTTATATAGATCAAGAGAATATTGTTGTATAGGTACTAAAATTGATGAAAATGAAGATGATGGTGTTTTTTGTTTGCACATGCTTGAAATTAATGATGGTGATTATTTTTTGCATGTTCTTGAAGATGGTGTTTGTTCTATTGTATAGGTTTTAGGATTAGGTGAATCTGCCTTTGATCTTGAAGAGACTTTTTAGAATAATTTGTTCATTAAGGAACTTCCTAAGTACAAGACCATGTTTGGATGCCATCTTTGTGGCTTAACCACCTCTTTGAAACTATCAACATCAACATTGCTTTTGTCCACATTTTCAACCACCTTTAAAATCGTCCTATTATCATCACATATGAAAATATGTGATATATGTCATGGATGTAAAATCCATTCTTGCCTTAAGACCACCATGAGTAATTAATAATTCTTGATGCAAATTCCAAGCATTTAAGGACTCTTCATTAGGTTATTAATATTGGATTTCCATTCCACAAGTGTCTTGTTGCTTGTTGTAACACATGCATAATAAAGGTTTTAAAAGGAAGAATGTGGATGTGATGAAAAATCAAGGAAAATTTTGGATTTAATGAAAATATCGTGGGTTTGGGGTTGAATTGTTGAAAAATAAATCCACGGGGCGGGGAATTTCTACAATATTATTGATGATAGTTAATGGGAAACTGATTCTTGGAACAATGGTTTTAATGTTCATCTTGCAAACATATTTTGGGGATTATGTTTTTGGCAAGAATTATTGTTGGGATTTTGATTTGAGTGAGTGGAATTTAAACACTTGAACATTGAAAGGTCTAATTTAATCCATCATAATTTCTATAAAAAATTCATGTGGGCAAGTGTATTTAATAGGAGAACTCACAAAGTAATAGGATTGACATATTCTTTTGTCACATTGGTTTATGTTATATAATTGTAAAATTTAACAATTTTAGATTAAATTTTTTTTTGGGGGGTTAAATTTTTTTTCCCTATATTCAAAGAATGCATATATATAAGAAAATAAAAAAGAAAGAAAGAAAAATGAAAAAAAGACTATAAAACAGAAAAAAGAAAGAAAAAAATGGACATTGAGCTAGGTTGTAATTTCATTAGAAGAAAAATTGTTATTTGCAACACTTGTTTATATTTAATTTTTCTTTGTGCAAGTTGTTATTTTGGTAAAGCTTGCAAATAAGTTTTTACTAATGGGAGCTGGTTATAATATTTTAGACCAATCCAAAGGATATGAATAAGGCATATCTATTTTTTAAAAAATTAACAAAAGGATCCAATTTTTCCACTTGTAAACGAAATCATTCAGATTTATTAGAACACCACGTGAAAACATGGTAAAGTATACACAAAAAATATTGTAAACAACAAAATATTGGGGTCCCTCCATAAAAGGACTAATAAGTAAATGATTTTATGGGGATAATAATATTCTTTTGGGGTACATTATTTCTTAACTTTTGTTTGCATGGACTTCAAAAATTAAATTGTTATAATCATGTTTTTTTAAGCTACTTGCAAGTACTTGAATTGGACTTAAAATTTGTAACAATTTGAAAAATAAAATTCAAGTACTTGAAAGTAGGTGAAATATTTTTGCAAGTATTTGGTTTTTTCTTCAAGCACCTCAATATTGATGTGATGAACATTTTAATATAATTTTTTTGGTCAATGGAATTTGTTTTCATAGATAAAATCATCCCCAACCCCTAAAAAATGACATAATTTTTGGGTTACTTTTGGGGTATTTTTTCAAGTCCAAATGATATGACACAAGTTGCTTTGAAAAGCTAGAAGGATGCTAAAGATGCACATGAAAAAAACTAAAAGTTTTGTTCGTTTTGAAATGTTAGAGGAAAGTTAAAAGTTTGAAAAACTATTTTTTTGGTGTTTTCAAGTAGAAAACAAGGTAACAAGTTGTACAAAATATCTTGCTTGCACCCCACCAAACAAGTTAAATTGTTTTGCGTCAATTTGAGATAAAAAATCCCAAGAGTTTGTTTGGCAAAGAAGCCTACATTCAAAATTGACCTTCATGGGTTTGTTACCAAGCTAGTGGATTAGCACACATCAATAGAGGGATAGAAAACCTCCAAAACAAAGATAGTTCACCAATAACCAATGCCCATGAAAGATTTTTCATTTTCACCTTCGAAAGTAGATCCATCAATTAGAACAATTGCTTGGGCTAATTGGACAATAAGGTTTAACCATGGAAAAATTATCATCAAAAGGGGAATGACTTCTTTCACATCATATTCAACTACAATGTGGATTGCAATTTTATGCCCCACATACTTTTCAAAAAATTGCAAGGATTTGAAATGGGATCCAACATTAGGGCAAACATATTGTGAATTTGATGGGAATCAAATAATTTCAAAAATTGTAGGAAAAGTTTTATCACCTTCACAACCTCTTGTTGCATGTTCTTTTTCAAGAGGTGAAGTTCAACATCAAATTGATCAAATGTTTCACCCCCATCAGCAAGGGATTTGGCTCAAATTCCAATGCCATAGTCAAATTAATTATAACACTCAAGGCATTAAACAACAACCAATGACTTTTAAATTGATTCATCACACATGCACTCACCACATGATTCAAATAAATAATGATATTTTTAACAATGGCCCACACTTGGGTCTTCAAGACTCACTACTATAAATTTAATGTATTCTGGTTTTTATAACATAATAAAATAACTTGATGAAATATCCTTAAACATTATAATTTTGGTTACAAACCTTGATCTGATGGGAGTTTTCAATTTCCAATGTTGCTTTTCATTTTCAACATAGGCTTTTTCCCATTGCTATGTCTATTCCCTAATTTTTTAATCCATGTAATTGTTTTTTGCAAACTAGTTTGAACTTCTTTCACACTCACCAAAGTTAAACCCATAAAAATCCTTATCATCATTTGTTGCATTTTGACATGTTTTAAACATCACATGCCCAAAACAAGTACCTTCATAAATTCACAACAAATTCAAAATTAGTTCACAATCAATAATAGATCACAATTTTATAGCCATAGATCCCAAGTTGCTACCCTCATCTTTCACAAAAATAATCATTCATAGGATTAGTCCAAATTTTTCTAGCAATGTTTGGAGTTACAAAATTGTGGTGCAATTAGTAATTATTTCGGGCATTTCAAACAATTTTGCAATAACATATCCATGGGTCTAACTTTCATCCAAATAATTAATGACAAATACAAATATGTTTATGCTAGCTTTGGGTATTTAGAAATTAAAATTAGTAGAAACTATGATTGCAGTTTCAAGATTAAACAAACATGCAAGTCCATGGTCTTCTAGACCATTTTAGGTAACACTTTTTCTATAAGGGAACAAGATAGAAATACAAAGCAAGGACATTAGTGCAAGACTATCCAGGTTGCATAATTAGATGTTTTCACATGTGAAAATAAACCTATACCCTTTGCAAATATAAAGCACAAGGTCTTCAAGAAACCTTTGTTGTGATTCATCACCATGTTTGTAAAGATTTGTTGAGCAAAAAATGTGATGAATGTTGACCCATATGGCCTAACATTTTTTTTCCTTTAGTATTGGCTATGATTTAAATCAACATGCTTAATCATAAATTTCTTGGTTAGTAATAACTTTTTTTTTGCAACCAAATGATAATGTGCAAAATCAACATGAGTTTTCATAAGGGTAACACTATTTGCTTTATTATATTTGAAGAGCCCCTTGTGAAAAAAAAAACTTTGGTTAAAATGTTACCAGCCATTTGTTGAGACTTGAAGATGATACATTTTAGCATCTATTAGTTCACAAGATAATGGATAGATTTTCCATTGACAATGAAAAGCCTCCAATTAATTGAGTCCTTGTTTTGTGTTCTCCAGTTTTGAGCTTGAACTTGTATAGCTACAAGATGTAAATCATCATTTTATAACAAATCATCATTCACATTACATGTTGTTGATAGTTGGGTTCATGTTCAGATACAAGCAAGTTTGTAATCAACACCACTAACATTTTCAACAACAGTAATGTTGTTTTCAACCATTGTAGAAACACACACAACAACAAAACCTAATTGCAAAACCTAACTCCACTAGCAACTAACGTTAAAAAAATGAAATTGGAAAGAAAAGATGTGCAAACATCCAAACAATTGAAATTAGAAACATAATAAACTAAAGGAAAAACAAACCCAAATTTGTGCAAAAAAATGATGAAAGCATTGTGTTGAAAATGTGATTTGCCTTCATTGATTACAACTTGCAACTAACAAGTTCAAGGATAAAATGTTTCCAAAAAAAACCAAACAAAGACTCATTGCCAACATTGATCTTTGCCTAAACAAACTTTAAAGCACTTGAGAAATTTCCTACTATATTTGGAAAGCACATTGTGTGGTAGGTAAAGGCCCTTTGCCATACATGCTCTATTGGAATAATGGATTGAAGTGGGAGGAGAGAGTAGGCCTGATTTGGAAAGTTTGTGGGTGATATTTTTATTGTACATAAAATCTTTATGATTTTATTTTATTTTTGTTTATGTATACCAATTGGGAACTTGCAGATATCATAGACAAAAAAGACAAAAAGGGGGCATTTTGAAATGGAGTAGGGATTTCATTTTTCAAAACACCCTCAACAGCAAAGGAAATACCCCGGTACCTTGGCCAATTCAACACTAATTATATTATTTTCAAAAACGTTGAAAATTTCAAAAATTATTTCTTCCAAATCAAAAAAATTGTGAAGGATAATAGCGAATATTTAGGAATATTCCATTTGGTGAAATGAAAATTTCAAAATTAATTAATTATTTGACAAACATGTGTTGAAATGACCAAGGTACTATCGTATTAGTTTTGATAACTTGCCTTCTATAGATATAGTATTTGAGATGGTTAGTTTTGACAAGTTAGTGTTGAAATCAATTAAGTTTACTCCGTGAGACCATTTTCGTACTTCAATTAAAGTTTTTAAGGTTGTACAAATGGGGTTTTCAAATATTTGGACTATAGTTTTTGATATGTCTCTTGTCCATTAATTTTTCCTCATTATAATTGTTCCATAAACTTGAGATTATGATTCAAGAGTACAGCTATAATCTTAAAATTAAATTAAATTTTATATTCATTGTTTTTTAATCATCACAATTCCTTTCTCCTATTATGAAATGTGAGCCATGGTTCACATTAAACAACATGGACCAATTTGAAACTTTTAGAATGTTTATCTAAATGGATCACAATTTTTCATACACTTTAATGTGATAACAAAATTTCTTTCAATTCGCATCATTTTATTTTTTAATTAGTTTCCACCAAATCTAACAGGAAAGTAGGGCACAAAGTACAAACATCTTAGGCTGGTTTTACCCTTATGAATAATGCCTCCTCTTTTTGAAGAGGCGCCTTACACCTATAAGGGGCCCCTTATACCTACTCACTCCTAATCCCTTGTGATCTTTGTGCATAGAGGCTCATCATAACAATTGTATCATGGTCTTATCTTATCATAGCAGTTGCCTTCTGCTAAGGTACTATAGGACCATAGGTAAGGTTCCCAGCTGTGGACATTCCTCAAATGCTGGGCCGAGCTTGGCTACCAAGCTGTATGAAGGGCCCTTATTTTGGGATTACTCCAACTTCACACCTTCCATTTTCATTCTTCAGAGCGTTGCAAAAACAGAACCACCCCTCTCAAAATGTTGCGTCTAGAATATTTAATGGCAATCATTAAAAGGGAGAGGCATAATTTAGAAAGCCTTAAAAGTTCACATTTTCTTGATATTTTGAGAGACCTGAAGATGATGAAACGCTGACAACTATAAATTAACCAAAGCACCCCCAAAAAAAGGGGAAAACAAGGAACAAAATGGAAGGACCCATGTCCAAAAAGACAAATGAACCACCAAAAGAGGGTGAACCACATGGAGAACATCAAGATTCCGACCAGGCACAATGGCAGACTATGATGTAGGTCTTTAGGCTGGGGGCATTCCAAAAATATGGGAGCTACCTGAAGTTCCAAGTTCCAACCTTCCCCAAACAAACTAAGTCAGATGATTCAAAACTTTTCAGACCGAAAAAAGAAGAAGAAAAAGTTATGAATTTACAAAAAAATTCAGTAAGAGATGTAAACCTTCGAGTTTTTATTACTACAAGAACCAAACAAAGGAATGTAGCAAGTTGTGAAAGTTGTGAACATCAACTTTTTTCCATCAAAAAAAATAAAATCCAGTGTGACTCATATACCAAGGGTTTTTGTGAAAAAACTGCACCAAAGTTCTCAGACTTTTGAGGAATTATTTTTCTGAACTCACTATATTTATACAATAGGTTCCAACAGGATGCCATCGTATAGGAGGACTCTTAAAATTTTCTACTTTCCTCTCTTAGCTGTAGCTAAATCTGGCTAATTCTTCCTGTGGACCATGACGACTGTTGCTATATCAAAAAATTGAAACGAAAACCCTGGTTGTAAATTTCCAAAATGTTTCAACAAACAACCTAAACCTGCAAAACTTTATTATTGAAAGCACCAATAGGGAGAGCCAGAAAATGGAAGTACAAAACGAGAGGATCTAAGTCCCGGTTGAATTGCTCAAAATTACGTCTGGAAGACGAGGGACGGATAATGTAGGCAGTGCGCACGAGATTAGAAGTCAAACAATGGCCAATGGGCCACCCCTGGATTCCCTACTCGCTTTTGACTCTCCTCCATCCACGTTAACTCTTGTTTTCAGGGAATATTTGTTTCCCCATTAGACTATTTCCATCTCTTGCTGTTTATAAAAAGCTCTCCTTCCCCCCTCCACTTCATTCATCATTCCCAAACTCCCATCTCTTCAGAGTCCATACCTTCCTCTCCCACTTGTTTCTTTGCTTAAAAACACTATGGCTGCCTGCAATGCCCTCTCTATTGCCAGTAATCTAGGCTCTCAGTTCATTTCTCGAAACCAATTTCCAGTCGGTGATGCTACCAGCTCTAGCCATTGTATTACTCCTACTAGTACCCATAATGGTAGTTCACACGGTTTGATACCAGTACCAATTCGGATCTCTAGGAAGTCGGGGCATGGACCAAAGCGTAGCAGGTGTAACTGCAGGTCGCTAAAGCCTTCTTGTGCACTCGCCAAACCCGGACACACCAAGTTCGACTCCCTCGACCAAGACTGGACTTCATTCAATCCTGCAGGCCCCGGCTCTCCCATATCTCCATCGCAGCGCAATACCAAAGGCTGGACTGATAGAAATGGGGTGGAGGATTCTAGGCTACTGGCTCAGTTGCGAAACATCGCCTTAGCGGCCCAAGATCGTAGCGAGATGCATGCCATCATCGGTGTCCAACGAGATAACTGGAACAAGCTCTGCCACATGACTGTCAACATGACCACCATCGCAGCGGCCATGCTGGCCGCCACGAACAGCGGGGTCGCAAGTACCTCCTTGAGCATGTCCGTGGCAGCCTTCCTTGTCAATGGCGGTGCCGCTGGATTTATGTACTTGGCTAGCAAGTATCAGCC